>Ga0209409_1000289_pt1 | contig 53029 bp, 25 predicted proteins | sample AD_JPNMR1_MetaG_FD_184424 | JGI IMG/M metagenome (GOLD analysis project Ga0209409, IMG submission 184424) | Active sludge microbial communities of municipal wastewater-treating anaerobic digesters from Japan - AD_JPNMR1_MetaG (SPAdes) (version 2) | ecosystem: Engineered > Bioreactor > Anaerobic... | reverse complement strand
ATATAGATGTTGCATTCCAATTCACAGCGTGACATTGAGACTTAGGCCGGGCCTAACCAGCCTGGCCTCTTTAATATTAAGCTACAAATAAGGAGTTGATATAGATGCATATGCTTGATTCACCAGGCAGCCAATCGAAGGACGTTCAACGTGACGAAGTATCTCTAACGTAGCCATCAGACCTTGCGTTGTATGTTATAATAAAAAATTCAGACTCAGACGAAGTTACATACGAACAAATAGGCCTGATAAATAATCTGTTTATAGATGTAGGCCGAAGTAAAGTGCCTATTTATTAGTTTGGCAAGGAAGACTAGATAGGATATGTCAAAGGTTTTAGAAATGTATATGGCGAATTACAAATGGTACAAATAGAGTTGGACGTATTCGCTAAATACTATCAACAACAAAAAGAAGTCATAACAGCACAAGATATGTAGTTCTATAAAGGTTAGGGCATAGACACAATTAAAGGAGAGCAACTTGAAGGTTTCGATCGTGCAGAAGATTACTACATGGTACAAGGCTTCACTGCAGATATGCTTAATGGCATAGATATAATGGTACAATCTTAGCCGCGATTGTATATGGGTGTTGATGGCAAAAGATATGTAGAGTACATACAATAGAAGATAAAGAACTTCCAAATTGTTTCAGACTCGTACGCATCATCAGTAAGCGGCCTATTCACGGCTAGACAAATACAATTCTACGCAGATTCGTTTGAACCATTAACAAGAATAGAAGAAGCTATAAAACAATAATATTGTACATATGTAATTCGATTCTAAGGAGGTAAATAAGATGGCAGAAAGGCTACCAATATCACCAAGTGATGTAATAATAGCCAATGCGGATACAGGTAAGGTTATCGGTCACTGCACAAATTTTGTTGTAAACGTCGATAGGCAAAAATTGCCTATTCTCTAGTTAGGTAATAAAGAACCAGTTGGCTTTGGCCGCGGATTTAGGATAATCTCTGGCATGATCGACTATGTTGCGTTGAAACAAGATATACTCTTTGAAATACTTGGCACATTTGAGTTAAAGGATGCAGATTCTATCAAAAAGATCGAGACAGTATAGACAGCAGATGATATAAAAAAATATGAAGAAGTAATCAAAAATGTTGCTGGAGTTTTACGAATTGGTGAAATTAATACAGCAAAATAGTTAGGTACTAAATAGCCATTATCTGGCTTTAGTTCATCCATACCATACGCACTAGACATGTTGCCACCATTGAATTTGCTCGTCATCGGTGTCAATGATAATGGTAATGCATCGTATCTCAAAATAAAGGGATTGGAATTCTCCAGTTCGAGTTTTGTTATAACACTTAATGACGTTGCAATGGCACAGAGAGCAGCGTGGATTGCAAAGAGCTACGAGCCTTGGATACCAGCAACAGTGTAATCTTGGGCCACTAAAGGAGTTGATTTAACGTGGCAGACTTACAATATAGCTAGTCACCATAGAGTACCGTACTAACAATTGGTAATAGTACGACACCAGTGGGTACAATTCAATAGTTCGATTATAGATCGACTAGAAGCAAGTAGCCTATATATGTTATAGGCTCTGAAGTGCCAGAAATAGTAGGCCGCAGTTAGCGTATGACTGCAGGCAGATTGACAGGAGTAGTACTAAGTGGCGGCTTTCTGTACGAAATTATCACTAACGAAGATATGATTGCTAAGTACATGTTGGTATTCGAGAACTAGTATGGTTCAGCTACTCCATTTAATGAGAAGCAAGAATAGTAGATTCAAAAGTTTCTACAGCTATTGAAAAAATTAAATATAACAAGCACATCCGAAAACCTAACAACTATATTTAACGAAATAAAAAAGAAACTATCATAGTTACTTCAAGTACCAGGATAGAAGAATGTTGATAATCTTATAAAAGATATAGATGCCTAGCAACAAGCATTTGCTACAGGCTTAACAAATCCTAATAGTGCACCTTACAATTAGCAAGGAATGTACAAATAGATATCAAATGCTTTACAATCTGTATTGATGACATACAAAGACCTAGGCGCAAGGCCTGCAATATTCCTTGATGAACTGCCACCGTTTGATATGACTCTTGTGTCAATGATTATACAAGACGATCTTGATACAAACACAAGATATGCATTACTCGATAAAACTATATTCAAAGATGTAGAATTCATGTCAGAATAGGTTAGCATATCTGCAGGTTAGCGGTAGATTCTCGAAAGCATGGATTTCGTTTGCACAGGCGTGTACAAGTAGCAAGAGATTAAGCAACTTATTTAATCGTGCCAGACTACACGGTAACTGAGGAGTGATAAAATGGCAAATCTAAACGATAAACAATATACAATAAGTCCATAGAGTACCATAATAACAGTATAGGATAGTAACATACCAGTTGGTACTATCCAAACGTATGAGTATAGGACTGTTAGGAATAAGTAGCCAATCAATGTGCTTGGTAGTGAAGCACCATTGTAGATAGGCCGCGGATAGCGTACAACCGCCGGCCGATTTACTGGCGTAGTCCTAACTGGCGGATTCATATATGAGCTTGTTTCTAATCAGACTATGTTTCAAAAATTCTAGCTCATATTCGAAAATGCAGATAAGAATAGCTCTGTAATTAACTTCGATGACAAGCTAGATTAGTAGCTATCTAAGTATTTTGCATTGTTAAATAAGCTCGGATTATCAACTTCACAAATTGACCAAGGTCGTGCAATTGATTCAATGATAAATAAAGTCAGTGAACTTGTTGGTACTGGCCCATTACAATATGATACTGAGGTAATAAGCTAGCTTAATGAATAGAAAACAGCTTAGGACCAATAGAAAGCATAGTATTTAAGTTAGGACTAGAATGAAAAGATCAACAGTCTAAAAGTTCTTTATGAGAAAATCGGAGAAATGCTGAAAGCTGCACTTAGAAGCTTGGGTAGTGTAAGATAGAGGCCCGTCTTGTACTTAGATGAGTTCCCGCCATTCAACTTAAATATAGTAAGTGCAACTATCGAAAATGATGTGAAATCAGGCAACAAGAAAGCTATAGTAGATACAACAACATTCATTGACCTCGAATTCCTAAGTGAAGGCACAAGCGTAGTTGCTGGCGCAGAAACTCTGATCGAATCTGTAGACTTTATATGTCGTGCCGCAGTTAAGAGTCAAAAAGAAATAGACCTAAATTAGTAGAGTGGCACGGCTAGGCCTAATCCTTTAACAAGCACACAACAATTGACTGATAACAAGCACACAACAATTGACTGATTATCAATATTAAACACTACTGGAGGCACTTCTGTGTAGAATAAAAAACTATTCTTCTCTCCATCCAACTCAATAGTATACGGAGTAAGTGAAGATGGCGAATTTGTACAATTAGATGATATAGCATAGATAACTTAGAGTTCAGTAGTAGAGGTGCGCCCGGTTTTCTCACTGGGCGCACAATTTGCTACTGGGTATGTAAAAGGTAACGAAGTATTCGCTGGCACTCTGTAGATACCTGTTAATACCGAACCTTCTTTCTTCAAACTATTCAAAAAATGGTATGACCATAATATGTATATATATTAGCTTACTCAGATTAATGACTCAGACCCTACTTAGCAAAAGTTGAAGACTGAATAGCACAATTAGATGCTACAAGGCTAGACCAATTTCAAGAATATCGTATCCAAAGGCTGGTACAAATAGATAACTGCAGAGTAGTTGCCGCGATTTAGCTTCGTCGTCTTCTAGATGCCTAGTGAGAACGAAGCGCCAAGCGAACTTGTTTAGCATGTGTTCTATAACGTGCAAATAATAGAAAGCACAACTGAACTATCAGGCGACAATTAGGTGCCTATAACGCTCTATAGATTCGTAGCAGAGTACGTAAGCGAGACGGTAACTACATTCAAATCTGTCGACGAACTGATGGCAAACGGGTTGCTAACTTAGGATAATCAAATCTCATTCAAGCCACAGGCGTATATGTTCCAAAGTGATGCTAGCACATTATCTAATTTGTTTGCCAAGCATAGTAGCAATATCTAGACTATATATGCATAGGCTAATAAAGACTACATAACCAAAGACGGGCTTGCCATATCTGAGTATGTATTGAATTCAACTAAAACTAATACAAGCACGACTTAGCCTTAGTAGAACAACAACAATACTTAGGATAAAAATACAACTACTGGTACATCTGGTGGCACATCTGGGAAAGAAGAGCCGAAAACGCCAGTATAGTCGACTACCATTAAGTTCACATAGAACACTCCGGTCAGCTATCTTGCTATACAGAAAAGTGCAAGCACTTAGAGCACTTATTAGTTCTAGCCAGTAAAATAGGCTGCTTATACTCTAAATAAAGATTTGTAGACTTTGAATAATAAGATAATATACATAATGCCAGGCTAGAAGGTAACAGTTAAAGGCACTGCATCGGTATCCACTCCTGATAGTGCTACAAAGTAGCTTTTAGGTTCTCTATCTGGCAATTAGACAGTTACATCATATAAATTGTAGGACATTGACATATCATATAAATCAGGATAGAGCACATAGTCATTCACAAAGTATGCAGTTGACCATTAGAAAGTTGATAATATGGCAACAAAAGGCAAATCTGGTCCATCTGCCATTTATATATAGACTATTAAGACTACATACACTGCCTAGAATAGCGGTAATGCATATTCTCATACATACAATGCTTATATATGTAAATAGACATACGATTTATTAATACAAGCAAATATTCCTGGCATCTCTCATTTTTGGTCACCTATGCACAGTGCTGCAGAACAATATCCGACCGCAATTGGCTTTGGTACACCTATATATATGGAGAAATATAAAGATGACGGTGCAACTTATAATGACTTTGTACTTGTATAGATAACTGGCTAGGATAAGAAGAAAACAGACCCAACACATATTGCTATTTTAGGAGTAATTTCAACCAAATAGGCCACAGTTTAGCAGATGACAAAAGATAATACGATCATAAGATAGTTCTTCTTCAATCCGGCGGCTAATACGCATAACTAGATTGTAATGCCAGATGTAACTGCAAATAAAGCGATATTCAAATAGTCTGCTAGAAGCTCTAGCGTAAGCTTATCAGAGATACTCAGATATACAATTCCATCAGGCACGGTTACACCATTCAAAGTTGTACTTCCAGAAGCAAAATTTAAGGTTAATCCAAAACAATCAAAATTCGATAAGATGAAATTTGAGTTAGCAATTAGTTAGTTTACAAATAGCAATGATTACATAACGTTCCAATCTATATAATGAGGTAGCTAATATGTAGGATAAGCCAAATTTTAGCGATAAGACTAAAAGTATATTAGGTGGAATAGCAGATTCCAAAATTGACACATCAGGCCGGCAATTTTATTCTGGCCAAAATGTGCGTATATTCTTTTAGTATGATCCATATAATGAAAATCAACGTGTGTTAATGGATAATTAGTAGTATATCAATATAAACACTGCACAGAGTCTTGTACCAATATATAACGTATTCTCATTTAGGCCGCAAATGTTCTTATAGAGTCAGGCACTGATCCAAGGTGCTATCGGTTTCAATATCGCATTCATGGGCATTCTCGCAGAATTAGCACAATAGATACCTGAAACACCTATCGTTCAGAAAGTACCTAATTAGTTTATTTACTATGTGAGAAATATAATAGTCAGTTTCGTCGGCGATTAGTTTTCAGAATATGAAAGCGGCATTATCCTTAGCGATGTCTATATGACAAATGAAAATATTCAAGTGATACCAGATGGTAATCCTGTGCAAGATATATATCAATTTGTTGCTTAGGACCTTATAAAGGTAGATAAGATTAGTCCATATTATAAACTAATGCTGGATATAGCAAAATAGACTACAGCATAATGGAGGAGGATCAGTATGTAGGACTTAAAGTTTTTACAAAAGCTTCAACAGGAATAGAGTGCTAAACAGGAGTCATAGGCCGCAGAACAGGGCACAGAATCCAAGTAGCAAGATGAATAGTTAGACTCTGTTGTTCAGGATGCGTGGAAGAAAAACATAACAGATTGGTATGACACCGATGTAATGATCTAGAAAATACGTGAACTTGCAGTTGAAGAGCTCGTCAAGACAAACTAGTCGCTTAAGCAGATTATAGACAATGCAAAGAAACAATACGACAGCGTATATCTCTATTTCTTTAGTGACACCGAGTATTATATTTACAGATAGCTTAATAGATTTGAGTACAAAGAACTATCTGCTAAGAGCCAAGATTACGAGCAGCTCATGGAGAATGTAATGACTACAGCGGTGATTTATCCTAAACTTAGCTTGGATATGCTCGATTCACTTAAGGCCGGCGTTGTACCTACTCTAACAGAGCTTATACTTGCAGCCTCTAATTTTGGCGCAAGTAACCCTGTTATTCCATTGTGATGTCATATGCTATAGCCTTGGCAACTTATTAAATTAAAAGCAGAGTACGGCTAGATTTATACTTATCAACTTAAAGACGGCTCGTACGTTATTTAGCGTCAGCCTAATATAACTGAGATTAAGTAGTAGTTCGAGATTAGAGAGAAATTCAATCTAACACTCGAAGAGACATTCACTGAAATTGCAAAGTAGACTTTAGTGTTTCCTGAAGATCCTGATGAAGTGCCGGAGTTCTAGATCAGATAGATTGCAGAGACAATGCTTAATGATATACCATTATCAAGAGATGAACTGAACGGTTTCGTAAATGGTCTTATGGATAAGCCACTCGATCCGTACATGGAAATGGCATTGGAACTGTGGTCTAAGATACAAGGTTCTACAATTAAAGACTTCTTAGATATGCCGCTTAAAGAATCGCTGGCTATGTATACTTATATACAGGCACTCAAAGTAGCACATCAGCAATTAGAAGAGCAGCGATTGCAGGCCGAACTGTAGAGCTATAACCAGCAATATAGTCAATACTAGTAGCAACAAGCATATGGCACATAGAATCCTAATGCTAGACAGTAGTCATTCACGTTGGAGGATATACAAGGTAAAACGATAGACGATATAGTCCAGATGTTAGGAGGTAAGTAACATGTCTGAAAATATAGAAGCCACAAATGACAATTCTCTAAATCAGTTGATTAGCGATGTAGACTAGTAGTATGAACATTTCTACTCAGATTAGTAGAAAGTAAGTAAATCTAAAACTTGGAATCCGCCAAAGAGTAAGAGTAAACGTGCAGAAATGCCGGCTAGCTCATTTTTAATGCCTAAAGAACGGAAGTTCCCATATAAAACTCGGACAGGTTCTATATCATGCACCGGTTTACTATAGGCGATTCGCAGAGCATAGCAACATGGTTATCCATCTGTTATGAAGCGTGCGCAAAGTCTGTACGCTAGACACTGTAAGAAGTCGAACTAATTAATTAACGCAAAAAGAGGGCCCTCATTCAGGGCCCCTTTTTGTTACCATTTTGGTCATAATTTTATATACCAATTAGTTAGAAACTTTTTGATATATAATCTCGGATTTTTAGTGTCCGAAAATCGCTTGTTACTCTATTCTCAGGGGTGACTGGCATCTAGCGAAGAAAAAAGACACCTGAAGAGTTAGCTTAGCAATGGAATTTAGAATATAAAGACGAATCTGAATAGCAGAAGGCATAGAAACTTGATGAGTACCATGCAAAAGAATTAAAGAAACTAAGTAAGCCGTCGATCAATCAGTTATTGGTTGCCGGCGTTGTCGCGTCTGCAATAAGCTCTGTCTTCACCCCGGTAGGTAAGAAATTATCAAGCACTGTAGGTTAGTAGATTTAGTCTACTAAATGGTATAAATATGCATAGGGCACCGTCGTAGGCGAATAGACTGATAAGTAGATTAAAGCCAATTGGCGGCAGACTGAAGAATTTACAGGTTAGTAGCTTAAATAGTATCGCTATTTCACAACTGGCGCACAGACAGTTAATGAATTAGACGCATACCAGCTATCAAATGTAGTTGGCTTCGCTATCTAGAATAGAGCAAGAATGCCTATCTCTTCTATTAGCTAGCTTAATTATGCCAAGGATTTGGATAAGGATTTAAGCCAGCGATTGGCACAGAAATAGATAGACTATAACGAGGCATACTTGCAATTTCTCAATCGCACGAAATAGTCTAATATGATGGTTAAGGCCTCAGATTAGCTCGCTTCCATGTACGGCTTCGTGCGAGAGAATAAGAAGATAGCACAGAAATACGGGCCGGCATAGATGGCTTAGTACACTATCTAGCTCACGTCGCTCAATCCAATGTAGAAATTCACATTTGGCGGCTTTGCTCTATAGATGACTTAGTCTACCGGTGTATCGTCACTAACTAAACATTAGTTCCAGAATATGCCCAAGTTGGGCTAGTAGATAGATAAAATCTATGGCATCTTCGGTAAAGAACATGATTGGACTTTGTCATTCGATCAGTTCATAACAATTCTAAATCACCCAACATAGTAGATTGGCTAGTAGACAACTCAATTTGGTAAGAATGTGCAATACCTTGCAACTAGTATATACGATAGTGCAGTTAGTGCAATTAATAAAGAGAGCTCTACCACATAGCTTAATAGAACTAAGCGGCAATTTGGCAGATTACTTGATATAAAGAAAGTAGCACGCACAATGTACGAGGCATAGTAGTCTGAATCGCTTGAAGACTAGGTCGGTGTCAAGCATATTTAGAATTTCATATACGAGTGGATGTCAGACCAATAGCTTGATCCAGATCAGCTAATAGACCAAGGCATGTAGCGTAGTATCACACAGATGCGTACTGAGATGAATACATTTGCCAAATAGCGAGCAGACCTAAGTGGCAAGAGTGTAGTTGCAGAGAAGAGATATTATATACTCGACAAATTCCTTAGTGATAAAGATAGTAAACTTACGAAATCGTTAGTTGAAGAGCTTAATACTAGGCTTAAATCACTTGAATCAACTAGTGAACTATTAGAATCGCGCGGCTTTAAGCAAATAACATTTGAAGACTTCATATCTGGGAAGATTAAATATTCGGATTTCAACTTGTCGCTTGAAAATTAGGAAATAGAGAACGAGCGATTTGTAGAGGTACTAAAGAGGCTGAAATAGTAGGGGCTCGATACGTCTGCTAATATCGGTAGCGGAATGTACATAAAAGACGGCGTCATTGCTAGTAAGCCGTAGTTTGAGTTGTAGGCGTTGAGAACGTAGTCTTAGATTGCAAAGAATGTCAAAATCCCGTTCCTTGGCTTCAACCCAATATAGCTCTTTCAGCCAGAGTTGCAACTTTATCTGAAAGATTCGGATATAACTTAGTTCATATCGCAGGAATCGTACGTACCTACCAGGAAAGGTACAATGCAAGTTGCGGACCTAGTACGCAATACAATCGTCGAGAAGGAATACAATAACGAGTTCATTCGATCGCTATTCAATAGCGACGATAGAGCTACAGAAACAATGCAATCTATAGCAAAGTACATTAATTAGTAGCCAACTGATGAGACAATCAGAAATGTGGCTGATACTTTGTCAATAATGTACAAGCACCAAGATGAGAATGTAGATACTTAGGAATAGATATTCAATCATCTACGTGCCGTCGTTGACCAATAGCAAACGCTTGATGCCGAGCAGTAGCAATTGGATAGAATAGTATCAGGCGTACGCAGTGTAATCAATGGGCAGCTCAATATAAACATGCCAGATACATTTAGCCCGCAAAGCAATATCAATTTCATACATCAAATGTCTAACTTGAATGTGCCGCGATTTAAGGAATTAGATGAGTAGTTGCAACGCGATATAACAAATTCTAGAATGTACATCGTCGGCAAAAGTTCATTCATAGTTGGTTCTCATGGATTATATGACATCTCTGACATTATACCAGAATAGTACATAGTACCTAAATTTAGAGTCTCAGGCTCTGTATTCAGAGTATACGAATCACAAATTAATACGATATTCCCTAAATCATTAGTCAAATATAACCAAGAAACAAATACTATAGATGAAGTAAATGTAGGATAGATACCAACTTAGTAGTTCCAAAATGTGCCATTCTTCAATCAGTTCAATATAGACCGCACAATGTTCAAACAGAATTTCGATTACCTTGCACAGCCATTTAGATACAAGAAAATTCGAGCCGAAATTGAGGATAAGGTATCGACAGAACAGCCAACTGATACAATTTTAGCATTAGTCAAAACACAAATGGGTGTGCCTTCACAGGAACGCGAAGAGAAGATATTGAGAGCAATTCAAAATACTGAGAATGTAACTTCAGATACAACGCTTGAAGATATACTAAGCCCATCAAATCCAATAATGAAAGAGTAGTATAAAGAATTTGAAGATTATATCAATACATACTATTATATCCAGTCATTGTAGGAGAGCACGGCAAAGCAAGCACAAGAAATAGGTGACCCTAGTTTAGCGCGATAGTAGGAGGAGTACGCCAGAATATAGCAGTTGCTATAGCCGTCACCATTAGAAAATCTATAGTATCAAAGTATGAAGCAAAGCGTTAGCAAAACAGGTTAGAGCGTACTCGGTAAAGAATAGACGACAGCTGGTATAGATGTGCGGCAAGTTGTGCTGTATTCATAGTAGCTATCACAGAAACTCAAACAGGAATACTCTGAAAAGCTAATGGAATTGCTAAGCAATGTGAATTTACTCAATAATACAGAACCACTATCTATGACTGAAACTTCTATGTTCTTTAACTACTTCTTAGCCGACATCTATGACTTTGGCACAAGAGAATCTTAGCTGCAATTAAGGAGAATTTACGACGAATAGTTCTCTGACATCTTAAATTAGATAGACGAAGATGGCGGCCTAGTTAATTCCATGTAGTTTTAGTACCTAAAGTAGAAGGCTATTAAATATAACTAGGTCACAACAATGAATTCGCTGTAGAATAGCAACTTAAATCTTAGCTCGATTAATACTCTGTAGCAGCATTTGAAAGTGCCTGAATAGGTTAGAAGTATGGTAGGATATGTGTCTAATCAAACGCCACAGTATATATTCAGTGATGAGCAAATCAATACATAGCTAGAGCCAATAATGAGTAGCTCATTCTTAATGCAGAGATACAAGGAAATCTTGGGCTTTGCACCAACTACTATCGGCTCACCACAAGTCAATCTTAATAAGTTAATGCAACAGTATACATTCCAAGAAGTCGAAGATATGGAAGATAATTATGTGTCACTGTAGATGCAGAATAAGTACATTCTATTTTCAAGATTTAAGGCGCCAAGTGAGTTATAGTCAGATGAACCGTAGTTCAAAAGCTATATACGTCAGTTATTCCCACATACTATAATCGAGTCAAATCCAATTAAACAATGGGGAATGACTAATAAATTGTACAGTCCAACTGGGTACAATGACTATTACATAAAGGACCCAGCACTTAGAGAACAATATCAGCGCGAATAGGCATAGTATGTAACGCCAGAATCCACATTGCTGCACTTCATTGCTTAGCGACCTTCTGCACTATTTGAAGAACTCGGGCTTGGTAGGCCGAATCCATTCTAGTCAACTGACTAGCTTGGCGAATTGACGTCACAGCTTTCAAAATAGTAGTTTCTCGGGCTCGGATTAAGTTAGTTCTAGTTAATAGAATAGCCGTTATACGACTCAACAGATGGGAAAGTCTCATTGAAAAAATAGGGTGTAGAAACAGCTAAGAATGTAACTACAGCCGGGATTGGCATACTCAACTAGACTGGTATAGGCCCGCTTGGCAGATTCTTAGGCGACCAATACACAGGCCTACTCCCACTAACTGTGTTCTCATACGGATTCATAGCAGGCGGAGAGCGGCCTTAGGTCCTAGCTTAGTCTATTGGTATGTTAGCACAATTCATACCTTACACAAAAGAATATGTACTGCAGATGGAAGGTGTGAAAGATTAGGCTGTATATAAATCGCAATTGTGGGAATTTGGCCGCGAACCATATTATGGTGGGCAAGTAAAAGAGTATAGGCCTGCATTACTTTACCTCGAAGGTGAGGATTGGTAGTATACTCCTATAGGATTAGGCACTAAGACTGAGTAGCTAATACATTAGAAGCCGAGTTTTCTCAATGCATTTGGTATGTTCTTACAAAATGATTTCCATTATGAAGAGAAACTGTAGATGTATAGACCATACGCAATTAAACAAGGCAGGCCGGATTTCTATACAGTCCCGTACGGTCTGTTGCCTAATAACATAAGTCTGGCACAAATTTAGATGCAAGAACTTAGTGGCAATACAATTAATAGATTCAAACCATTGAGAATCTACCAGGAACAGCTATAGGATTTGGCACACGGTTAGGCTCTATCAAATGCCACTAGCATGTCAAAATATCAATAGCGTAAGTACATCGAGTCTATCGATGAACGCGATGCATTAGATGTAGGTTCATATATAACTTAGTATCAGACACTTGGAACTGGCAATTGGATACGTTCATTTAGTGGTGAGAGAAAATAGGCCGGCAGATTCGCTAGCTCGCCAGAATATAGAAGCACATAGGAAATCAAGAGTTATCTAGAGTCACAATACCTTGCAGGCAAGAATAGTGCATTAGACTAGGCCTCAAATTGGTAGCAAAACTATTTTGGTATGTTCGGATTCATGATTGGTACTACATTGCAAGGTATGCAAGACCAAAGCGAATAGATAGGCAAATTGCGGCTTTAGAGTTCAGAATATTGGTATTCGTCAGAACGTAGTTACTATCAACAACGTATAGGCTCTATGTTTGGCACTACAGAATTGTACAGAAGATTCAATCAGAACGTCAGATTCAAAGATTTGAAGATCAATCCACTGCCAAACCCGTACATGATTGAAAATTTCCCGTGGCTGCCTAATAGATTCCTAGCAGGCGATCCATACTCGCAAATTAGTTATGGCGAAGTAAGATTGCCAGGCCCAGGATACGAGAAAGTCCGCGGCTCTGTTGACGACTATGGAATAGTCGATATGTTCAGAATCTTATCGAACGTATAGCCTAGAGATAGAACAACTAGAAATTAGTAGAAATATGCAAGAGAATATAGAGATGCAGGTCTAGCCACACTTTAGGAACGATACATCATACAGCAAGGATTAGAGGAAATGGAGTCACAACAGTAGTAGCCTATCGAAGATTATTGGTAGAATATGAAACTTAAAAGGCACAAAATAAAAGTCGAAGAGTATCTTGGCAATTAGCAATTTAAGACCACTACAGGCGAAGTTGTGCAAATTAAAGGTATCTCTACAGACTTGGATGAAGTGGCAAAACGCATATATGAACAACGCAGCGTCGGATTGGATGAATAGTATGAAATTGCTAGAGAGAAGATATAGAAAGTCGAGGAACACTTCAAATCGTTAGAAGGTGCCGACGTTGTTGTCTATGTGCCAAAGGATATTAACCAGAAGTATGAGTATAAAGATAAAGACACAATCTATCTAAATGCTATAATGCCAGACTATAAAGTCGATAGAGAATTGCGGCAAACTGATACGTAGCTGTAGAAACGATATTAGTATGGCACAAGTTTGGGTAAGCAAATAACCGAAAAAATCTAGCATAGCTACGGATATGTGTACGAGAAATTCAGTTAGCAAAATAGTGCATATGAAGAGCTTAAACGCTACTACGTGCAAGGCCAATATAGATAGCTATGGCAAAATCCAATAGAAGATTTCGTAATGCCAATGGTTAGAAATAGAATGACAGAAAGCCCTGGAGATGTGATCACGTCTAGCGTACTATCGTAGCTTCTAAGCGGTAATACGTTCTAGTAGAAATAGTAGACTCTCACTGCCGACTTTGCAGTTAATGGTATCGGTGGCCTATTCTATCCGTAGAGTCATATCCCAGAGAAAATAGAGACTTACTATGATATAGAAACACAAGGGCAAGTATTAGAATCTCTAACCAGCACTGAAACGATTCTGAACAAGTAGTCTGAGAATAAGCTAATGTCACTAAATTGGTACAAGAGCAAATTCGATCAACCACGTAGATGGGTATTAGATTAGTTCGAGCAAGCGAGCACAGCAGACCTTAAACGCGGCGTTAAGATAATGGACCCTCTAATGTAGGATATACTAACGAACGTGTATGAATAGAAAGTATAGCACGAAAATTTACAAGATTACGACCAATTCAAAATCGATAGAATAGAAGAATAGAGATACGATTAGCTTAACCATATACCACAGCCCATCTTAGATTAGTAGGGCATAGTAGATATAGACTAGTACAAAACATTCTAGATTATGCGCGATATTGGTGATTTGCCGCAGTATTCGTTGTACCCAACTCAGATGTAGAAGTAGACATTCACGTTATATCAGACAGAATAGAATCGCTCATATGACTTTATGAATGCAAATTCGATGTTCGTATACAACTAGGTAATGCAAAATGAAATACTAGCTTCATATCACCAAAGCCAGAAGTGAGAGATAAGAGGAGGAACGCAAATTGGCTAATTCAAACTCGCCTTCAAATGGAAATATAACTTTTTTCATGAATCTACTTAAAGAGTAGACTAACGCCGCAGTTAAAGATATCGGCAGAGGCGGCGTTGTCGCTTCACCAAATCCAAGAGATCCAAAAGGCCAGCCATATAATCTCAGCACACAAGTTGGTACTGTGAGTATTCCATAGTACTAGCAATTCGATTTGAAATATGGCGTGCCAGGCCAACAAATATCATTCGACCAGGTACATCAAATGGTATAGGAAAAAATCAGGAAGACAGATTAGCAGTACTAGGGCAAATTGCCGCAATTTGAGATACCAGAAGAATTGGCAGACTTATTCTAGTTCGAGTACGATACGACTAATAAAACAATATCAAGAAATATACCAGAGCACGTCATTAATGCATTCAATAGAATACAAGCTAATCAGTGGTATGATTTAAGCCCGCAAGGATATATCAATATACCATTCCTATAGTACGATAACGACGAGCACGTGTTCAGATTCAATGAAGGCGGCATGTTTGAAAATACAGATGAACTATTCCAATATAATACATTCAGTTCGTAGTACTACGACATTAAATATCAATTGGGCGAAGTAACTGCAACTACAGGCCAACAAAATGCTAAAAAAGGCTAGATTCTAGTCAAATTTAAGGGTGAGGAACAATACAACGCATTCAATTCATTTGACGAATTGCAACAGGAAATTCAATCAAGAACAAGCGGGCAAAATTCGCTGTCAGCCGACATAGAGGATATTTAGTACAACATAAAACTACGTATAACGCACAAAATCAGTGGCAAAAGCATAGAAGTAACAATGCCGTTCAGCTCACTTGTCAATAACGAGAATGTCGTTAAAGGTGTGCTAGATTGGGACTTATAGAGATATAACGACATAGAGAGCACTAACCAGAGCTTGTCTAATGTCTTCGGCTAGTACGACACTGCATATTCAACAATTGTAGATCAAAAAGTACAACCAGCTGAAGGCCAGACTATAGACGATGTCATAAAGTTCAGATATCCAGATTTGGCTGATTAGAATGTAAGACATGTGCCGCTAATAAAGAGTAACGTTGGCGACCAGTTCAACTTCCCAAAAGAACAAGTAGTCAGAGAATTATAGCAGAATATCGATAAATAGGTTCAAGAACAGCCAAATTTACAAATAGTAATGTAGCCGTACTTCGATGCCAGCATATTAGGTGCAGATAAATAGCAAGAATATATAGATACACAGTAGGAACAGATAGTGCAAAAATTATCAGAAGGCAAAGCCGTAAGAATAATAGATTTCACAGACGATAAAGAGCTATTGACATAGCCATTACAAGATAGATAGCTACTACAAAGTAGACAAGGCTTCAAATTGCCGCATTCTGTTCAAATGGAACAATTGGCAAATAAAATCACAAAGCGGTTGATGAACCAATCAAGTAATCAGCAAATCAATCGAATAATTAAGCTCGGAAACCAAACAATAAATTTACTGGATTACTCAGATAACCAAACTGGACTGTATAACAAAATACTCGAATACCTGTATAGTTCAACTGTCTATCTAGACACAAGCACTCTCGGCGAATTCAACGATTTCATCAAGACTATATAGATTTCTAATAATGTCGAACAGACTGTAGAAAAATAGTCTCGTGCAGGCACAAATGAATTAGTCCTTAGCTTAATGAGACAACATATGGTCGACTACGTTGGCAGAAATTAGACTACACAATTGCAAGGCACGTAGCAGAAGCCTATAGCATTGTCACACTTAATGCAAATTGCGGGCAATCGCTCAACTTTACTGCAACCTATTAACTACTTGTATACTCAACAATATGCAAAAAAAATGAACGTAGTAGACTTATACGAGCAAGATTTTGCCAACCAATTGATGGATAAGATATACAGAATCAATCAACAAGGCGCACTAGAATAGGGTATAAAAACTACAGTACCAAGACAAACAAACGTCACTGACAATGCAAAGAATATAAGAAATCTTATCGCAGACATACAGCAATTCACTTCTGATGAACAACGCGAAAAATAGATACTAAGTCTACGCGAGTAGATTCAGCCATTCTTAGCTGACACTTCAGAAGCTACAACTGATATTCAAGGCGCAGTATAGGGCAGATTATATGAGATTCTAAGAGATAAAGACAAAATCAACGTTGATGAGCTTAACTAGACAATTCGTAAAATGTCAGAACAAAAAACGAGACTCGATCAGTTAAAAGAACTCATTCAATTTGGGCACTTGAAAAGCACAGAAACAGGCAATAATATAGAGTACATATAGCCTACAATGTAGCAACGTAAACAATATATAGATGAGTTCAATAAAACATTCAAGGAATATACCGAGAACCTAAAAACAGTGCATACAACATTTATAAATTAGCTTAGCGAGTAGTATAACGAAGTAAATCGCCCAAATTTGAATACACGTCAAACAGAATTGCAAAGCGTGGAAATTATGCGTATAGCTATAGACGCAATGTTCGACGATGAAGAGATTTCAAAAATTGCACGTATACAATCGATCGAGTCACTGCTAAATAAAAACCAAAGTGAATTGGAAGATATGTTCAAAAATGTAACTAATACTAATCTAACAGATGATTAGTTCAGGCAGCAATTTAGTGACTGGCTAGATGACATATTCACAAAATATATTAATCCAATAAGTGTAAATAATTCTAGTATGCACAAAATTGGGCTAACAGCCGGCGAATTTGCACCATTTGAGCAGGATATACTTCAAGAGTAGATAAAGCTATCAGGCACAAACATAGAAAACACAACTAATAAAGCTGGATAGGTATATACAACAATAGATGAAATTATACAGCGCAGATTGTTCAATATCTAGTACGGACTCGGAGATTATCATACAGCCCAAGAATTCGCTATGCAATTGCAACGCACAAATATCATAGGCCAGCAATGGAATCAGCAGGAAGATTATATAAGATGGTTTAATAATAACATAATGCGTGCAAACAGAAGATAGGTTGTAAATTCTGACCCAAATTAGTTTAATTATACGCTTAAGGAAATAAGAGACTAGTTCATAGCTTATGCCAACGATTACAATAAAACAGCGGCAACGTAGGATTAGCAAACGGAATTCTATAATCAAATAATCGAATTTTTCGGCCCAATAAGAAAATCAGTGCAAGATGCAATCAAAGAAAATTAGAAAGAACTAATAGGCGAATTCGATAGCACAGTAAAGGTCAATGGCGTAGAACTATATACAATAATGTAGGATGTAAACAACGAACCTAAGTAGATAAGCTAGCTCAACTTGGTAAAATAGTTCTTCTAGTCGTAGTTCCAACCTATGCAAATTGAGGCCGGAGAACGCAGATAGCCAGTCGATTTGTTAAAACCAATAAGAAATATAATCAATCTATTCAATAGAGACACTAGAAGAGACCCAAGTATAGTCAATGTCTCTAAATCTAATGCATAGGGTTTTGGCCTCAAAATGGTGCTCAAAATGCAGTACTATCTTAGCAAGCAACTTGATGATCGTGCATCTGTTGCAAGCAATAATTAGTAGTCTAAAAGTACATTAAATCAAACTGTAATTAACTTGGACGCATAGGATTTACTGTCTGGTAGATCAATATCATTCTTACGAACGTTAACAACCGGCCTAGATTTGACTGGCACATAGGACAATTTGACTGGGCAATTGACAGAAGATAGAGATCGCATGCTTATGCAATTGCTCTATAAAATGCAATTTACTAACAACGAAAATGAAGGTGCACAAAGAGATTACACTATCAAATAGATAATGGATTTGGCTAACGTACTTACAGGTGACACTAAAGATAAATAGCTGTCTATGTAGAATCTATTTGAAGTAAGTTAGCTCAAAATGCCGCAATTTAGTGCACGCCAGCAAAAAGAAACAATTAACACGCTATCAGGCGTGTTGAACATATTGAATCAAAGTATAAAGGACGAAGATAAGGCAAGCACTTTGTCATACTTAGTGCAGGAGATAAGCAAGAAAATCGGGCCTTTGGATAAAATAGACTTTGCAGATTGGTAGATGCAAGGTAGCACTAAAAAGTAGGAGTATGTAGGTTCAGGCTAGCTTGAAGATATTCTAAGATACTACGGTAAAGACGAATAGCCAATTTCACAGCATATGCTAGGCGTCAAATATTCGTCTCTGCTAGTCGGAAGACGCGATATACAAGAACTATTAACAAGCCAAGCACAAAATGGGTTTGGCAATCCGCTGTCGGTAAATATGCTAATAGAAATGTAGGAATTAACTGAGCGAAAACCACTTCGTAATGGCCGCACTGTTACTAGAGACCTATCTGGCTTCTCGTTAGAACAAATATTGGCCGCACGTATGGAACTGCTCACAGCAGGAGAACAGAGCGGCACTTCAAGTATAATGCGGCAAATATTTGGTACACTTGGCTACGACTAGGAAAAGTCTGCATATAACATAGAAACTGCACGGTCTTTGAGTATACAGAATGTAATTCAAAAACTTGAACAGACACATAAAGATATACTACTCAACTTGCAAGAAAATATAAGAATAGGCAATGTCGCAGATTTGTACAATCTCGACTACAATAAATTCATATCGGAAGACACATTACACGATATAGTTGGCGATGTGTTAAAACTAACACACGGCCTCGATATAGTTGAAGAAGTAAATGGCACAGAAGTGCACCATAACGTTTACGATATAATGCAACAGCTTGAACAACAACTAAATCAACAGCCAGGTAACTAGCAACGAATAACTAACGTACTCGATAGCCTTAGAAGAATAACTGCAGAGTAGGAATAGTAGGTTAAAGAATACGTCGGCTAGGGCAGTCAGTTAACGGAAGTAATAAACACAACAAGCACAAGATTAATTGACAAGCTGAATATACTAATTAACAACATAACCACACCTACTACAGGCGGCACTTAGAGCCGCATATTAGACTTTAAGCCATCTGCACACTTAACTAATCAAAATGGAAGTAAAGTAACAATTTAGAATTAGTTAAGTAAAATAGATAGCAACAAAAAGGATGAAGTGTGGCGTAGTGCAACACTAATATCCTAGCTATTTGACAAAAAAATGGCATCAAATTAGGGCATCAACGAAGGGCCTATATAGAAAGGATAGAAAGAAAATTTAATTGAGACATTAAATAAAATAGTTTTTGCAGGTAACGCAGATATGGCCAAAAAATAGGCCGACATTACTTAGCGCGCATCAGATTACATACTATAGTATCTACTTAAAGATGATATAACAACAATAGAACGAACGCTAGGTGGCGTCGATTTACAGAATCTGTCACCAATGGAACGCATAAATTATACAATGAAATTATTTAATAACCTCTCATCTGCAAATGCTGATGAAATGTAGGGAATTATACAAAAGTAGTACAAGACAGCACTTGATGAATATAAGTAGTACAAGACAGCACTTGATGAATATAACAATAACCAAATTGAATAGATGTTTAGTAGCTTTAACTACTCTGTGAGTACCTAGGAGCTTGACATAGCAATTCTAAATAATCAGATAGACACAATTATGGACGATGGTAGCACAGCACGCTTAAAATTGGGCGAATCACTAAACGATTTCCGCAAACTAAAGTAGAATAACATATTAGAAATATTGTTTGCGAAGTATGACAAGGAAAATAATCAAATACAATCAGGCACCGTGCACTAGGAAGATATATATTAGGAATTGAAAGTTATGAACGACTCAATAGACTAGTATACAAAAGGCGGCGAAAAGGAATTGCCGCTCAATAAAAAACGAGCGTTGCGTAAATTATTCTAGCCGTTTATGACATCCAAAAATAACACCTTAGAAGATGCAGAGAAATAGTATTTGGATATCAGCAAAGGTGAAATTGACGTTTAGCGAGCAAACTATGACTCAACTGGAACCGTTGATTTGAAAGCAGTAACACATCCATTTACTACAATAAGTGACTTGTTCCGTTTCACATTCCAAAGGCTATTTAACTAGGATATGCGTTCTGCAACTACTGGCCAGCCATATAATGAGTACGTATCGATAGAGCAACAACTATTTAACAATAACGAGGGCGAGACGTTAGGCGGATAGTTAGCTAAGATAGAGCCAATCGTAGAACGCACAGAGAGAGATTAGGGCGAATTAACGTTAAGCGAGAAGATAGGAAATGAAATATCCGACATACGTCTTAGAAGCACGCGCCAGTTTATTGATATGCCATCTGTATATTAGACGTATAACTTTCTGTCAAATGTCAAACCATAGGAGGAAATGGCATAGGCCGCACTAGACAAATAGCTTGAATCATATTTCCAATAGCAGGGCTCGTATTATACATATAGGAATTAGCTTACAAGATTGGTAACTGGTACAGAATCTGAATAGGAAAGCTCGTTCATTAATCTATATACTGCACTAAGACAAAATAATGTAAATCCTGTATTAAAAGAAGCAATTAATTTCTTAAGCACTAATCAAAATCTTGATGAATCGCTAAGAATCGATTTGCAAAATGACTCACCGCTTGTACAGTAGGTCAAATTAGTTAAATATTAGATAGGCGGCATTAGCGTCGACAATCAAGGTAATATCGTAATGCGACCTGATACTGAACAATTCAATGGTACGCCAACACAGCAGATATTGAATAACATAGATATTAGAATGTAGGAAGTAGCGAAAGATGTCGAGAAGTTGCTAACTGATGTAGAAGGCAACGTGGCTAATATGAAAATAGAAGATTAGATAAGAATGCAGACTTAGTATATAGGCCGCGATAATTCGCCTATACATCGATTAGTCTCATCAATGGGTTAGAATGTAACTAGTGAAAATGGAGTAGTACAAACGCTAAATAAAATAAGGCAGGCATTAAGTGACACAAATGTTAGCGTTAGCGGTTCTTTGTTTGAATCATAGCTTGATATCGATACTACAATAGAAAATGTGCGGCAATTCATTACAGACACAGCATTAATTAACAGCGTTGATGAACAAGGAAATCAAACTACAAACGAGCCGCTGTACTAGCGACTAGAAAGAATGCTAAGCACAAGAATGCCTGGCAATGAACAATATACACTTGATACTATGCCAGGCTATTAGGTTCTTAATAAGTTAATTTCGTCTGGCACAAGAATAAACATAGATAATGGAATATACGAAACAATGAGCCTAGACGCCGGCGGAAAACTTGTATTCACTATATAGGCTGATGAAAGATAGACAACACTAAAAGGCAATATATTAGGTGTTAACGCAGATAAAATCATCAGAGACACATAGACTTCAATAAGCAACAAATTTATGGCAGTACAAGTCGAAGATTATTTGAACAAATTATTTCAAGAAATACAAGAAGCAACTAACGCAGGAAGAACGGTCGATATCAAATAGAATGTAAGTGCATATCTAGTAAGCTTAATATCAGATAATATAGACCCAAACTCTGGCAAATTACTAAATAAAGGATATTCGAGGCAGCAACTTACTAGACTGTATGATGTAGTTAACACTATACTAGATGACTACAGAGCAAATCCAGAATTACGTAGGAATATGAAAAACCTACCAGACGCATCTTAGTTCAGTAGACAAGTAGAATAGATAATGAACGAACTTACAAACTACGTCAACAATAGCGATGTAATGAAGATAACAGATTATGCCACAGTTGATGAAGATACAGCACAGTAGTTTATAGATCGCATAGCTGATAGTATAGTCAAATTAAACGAGTTGATAGGCTCAAATATAAAAATAGGTGGTAAGTAGGCCACACTTGCCGATACATCTAATATACTTAGCAATATAGAAAATATTATGGAGTAGCTACGTCAGTCTTCGTATATAATATCTAAGTCAAGGTATTTTACAACAAACGTAGGAGATAAAGCTCAACAAGTATTAGAACATGTCGATACAATCCAACGTGCAGTAATTCTAAAAAACATATTTGAATTCAACGACGTAACATAGTAGGATATGTCTCAATTCAATAAGTATCTTACAATATAGTTCTCAAGCCTGGAATAGTCAACTTAGGAAGAAGGCTAGTAGGCATAGAGCACAATCGCACAGTTCATATTTGTGTAGTCGAAACAATCAAGATTCTCGACAAAAGATAATGAGTAGCTATACAAACAAATTAATGACTATCTTACGTTAGTCGACAATTACATGAGAAACGCCAATGACAGTACACTACAAGATTTACAATAGTTTCAATCTAGTAGTAATTTTATCCAGCTAGAAAGGCAGATAAACGATTTATTTGACACTAGTACGACAGAAGGCAAGCTATAGAACCAAATTGTTGAGTTAATGACTCAATCAAGAGAATCTCAAGCTAGAGCAACAGGCACAAAAGACTAGTCTGTCGGCAAAATCATATCTATGATTACCGCCGGCTCACATAATAGCTAGTAGGATACTGTAACTATATCTGACTTAATTAGTAATCTAGTATCATACTTTCAAACAAGCGTGAATAGTAATTTGTATACAGCCAGGCAAAGCTTGTAGTTCGATACGCCGCAAAATTTCGATAAATTAGTAATTAACGCATTAGCACAATATTAGAGAGTACGCTGGATCTCAGATACATTGCAGAATACTCTGCATGACGGAAGCAATATAGTCAAATAGATGGAAGATACAGTAAATCAGATGCTAAGACAAATCGGCGAACGATATGTGACCGATGTGCAAAATATAGTAGAACGCGGCACTGCGGACGTACATCAGATTATTAGACATCAAATCACTTAGCAGGCCAATTAGTATTCTTAGATAATGTTCAATGAGATACAAAAGAATAATCCATAGCTTACTGGCATAACTGTTAATCGATAGCAATAGTTTGACGCATTCAACGAAGCACAATAGGAAGATAATGTAAAAGCTGTAGTTAGACAAGTACTTGGCATCCCAAGAGATATTAACGATACAACAAGGGCTATCGATTTCGATCAATACGATGAAAATATGTTCAGACAATTGATGATAATGATGTAGGAAGAAAATGCAATGCATGACAGGAATTATAAGTGGGCCACAAAAATGCGAGATGAAGTGTACACAACCAATTCGCTTAAATACTTAGGTCTAGGTCAACAGCAAGGAGTATTCTCTAGAAGCATACATAACTAGTACCTTGCACAACAAAGCACTTTCAATAGCGATGCACGAGCTTAGATTCTTGGCGGCTAGTACAAATACGCAACACAAGACTTACTTGAAAAAACAACTTATATATATAATCAATTCAAAGACGACGAACAACTAACTTAGATACTTAGCGGCCTCAAAAATGTAGACGATATAAATTAGCTCTACTACACACTAAAATAGCTCAATAGAAACGAATCTGACTAGTTCTAGGATTACTTGAAACGAATGTAGCCTTAGAATTTAGATGATCTTGTCACGTAGATACAACTATTTCAAGACCAGTATGCCGAAATTATGGCAGACAAGTAGAATAATGGCCAAACTATTATCAACAGAATAGTACGAAATATATCAGAAAGAATAAATAGCGGATAGAAAAACATAACAGCAAACGATAACATATTCAATTATATTTAGACTGTGATTAATGAAGAAACCAATGGACTAGTAAGACTATATAACTATAATGGCAAAGACTTAGAGCCGCTAAGTGGTGCAGTGCTAACTGATGAACAAGTACATTAGATTCTACCATATATAAATGATGTCACGTTATTAGACACACGCGAAACTATACTTGGCAGCGATGTTCAAAGAACTGCAATTGGCGGCATACTTAGACGTATAATAAATGGTGTAAATAAGACTATAAGCTTCATAACCAAAGTCGCTACAGGCGAAGACATTTTCAAATCATCTACGCCTTACTTCAACGATTAGCTCAATAAACTTGAATTGTAGGATACGACAAGAGATGCCGCACAACCTATAGCTAGAGTGACATCTAGCGTATAGGGTGCACCAGTAGTGCAAAGTCCAGAAATAGTAACTAGAATTAATAGCAGGCCATCTACAGATAGCAAAATAGAAGAATTAAACTAGCAACTTAATGAACTTAATAACAAATATTACTAGTTAGCGAAAAGCAAATCAGAAATGTTAGAAAATCTAAGTAACACAATATAGGAACTGCAGCAAAAATTACAATAGCAGCAAAATGAAACAACAAATGTCGCCACTACTCAAACGCAAACGCCATAGTAGCCAGCTGATACACAGTCGACTATCGATTAGCTCAATAAAAAATTGTAGGACTTACAACAGCAAATAGATGAACAAAATAAAGAACAGAAAAATCTACTAGAACAAATTGAACAAATTAATCAAACAATAGCTTAGGAACGACAGTAGCGTCAACAATAGGAGGAGTAGGCCAAAAAATAGGAATAGGAATAGAGAAAATAGACAACAAGAGCTGCAGCTGAACGGTCTTCTTCTGCTGATACATCTAAATGGACATCTACATCTACGAAGGCCGGCGATTAGTAGTCAGATACATCAGATACTTATAAGCTGCTAAATAAGATTAGAGAAGATTAGTAGGAAGATTAGTCATTTGGCCAAAAATTCAAGAGGGTAATGGGCGATATAGGTAAAGCTATAGGCTCGCATCCAGTTATGTAGGCGTCTATAGGATCAGCTGTGTAGTCCCTATAGATTGTTGGAGCAATTATACGCAAGAAGCATGAGGATGAAGTACAAGATGTAAAGCAGGAATTGGTGTATAGGGATTATAAACAATTGCCACCAGTTATACCAAATGAATATCCAGAAAAGTATCGCAGAAAATATCGCAGAAAATAAAGAAAGCCCGCAAATCGCGGGCCTTTCTAATTATTTCTTCGGCTTGCACTTTTTCTCTTCACAATATCACCCTACAATAGATTAACACGTATACAATTTGTTGTTAATCTAAAATACGAAGTTATACAGATTGCACTCTGTGTATTAGACTGATAGCCATGTGCGACCAAAGAAATCAATTGGGAGGTTAATAATATGTCGTTGCAGGATGAGTTTGATAAACTAAATAGTGAATTTAATAATTTCAAGACGTGGCTATTGCATAATGTCGTTACTCTTAAAGAATTCTCTACTAGGTATAACGAACTAGTAGACAAAATCTAGAAATTAAGCAAAACAGATTAGGAGATACAACAGGTACAATAGCAGCACTAGAATGAAATTATGCAAATTCAAAAAGCACTTGATAATATACAAGTGCCCGAATTTAACTAGTTGAACATCTAGTCTGCTATAAATCAAGTTGTTGAGCAATTGAACACACTGCAACAAACAAACCAGACTATATTCAATAATATCCAAGATGAGATTGCAAGTATGCAGGCTTAGATATCAGAATTGACAGTTAGGCTTGATCAATTAGGACAGTAACACAGACCTAGAATGATAAAGATGCCCGCAATTGCGGGCACTTTTTATATCGTAGTCTACGTTAAGTAAAACCATGATGTCTAACCTTGAATCTGTAATAATACGTATACATGCTATCCTAACGTTACCATCGGCAAGATCGCATTGCCAGTTCCTGGCGAACATAACCGATTGAACATATTGTAAAGCATCCTAAATCGCTATGTGTCAGATGGATCAAGAACTATCCTAATTATGTGTTGATTCTACTACTTCTGACTTTGCTATATTGATGTGTCAAGTAAGTAATTCGACGGCTACGACGTTTGAGATAAATATAATTGATTGTCTCGCAATACAATCTAAGTTCTGGATAGATTTGTATGCCCGAATTTGAAGTTGCCGTATGTGTTTGGAATCATGTCTAATGACTAATAATCATCAAAGTCCAAATCTGTAGAACGAATAATATCATACGACATTAGCGTTGGTGGCTGCGTGTCTGTATACTCGCCTATACCTAATAGTGGAAGTAATAGCTAATCTGGACCCTACTAGCTGTATCCTTTGTTTAACTATGAAAGCATCTATATTAGCTACTAGAAATTCTCGCCTAACGTAGATAATTCGTTCCTATGTATCGAAAACGTGTAAAGCTAAGTGTCCTACAACGTCTAATAGTGCTATACATCCGTAAATTCTTCCTAAACTGGATATTTCCTGCCATATCTACAATGTATCAAATCTTCAATCACAGCATTTGCGGCATTTAAGCATACCCTATTTATTTGTGGAATGCTATAGCCAATTATCTGATTCAATACCTACTGATTATTAACGACTAAACCAATCTACTCAACCATCTGGTCGTATGTAAAAATGCCAGGCACATCAAGATTTATCGCGGGCACGTACGTTTCATCATACTCCAACTCAGATAATTCAGAGTATGGAAAATAATAGGCAGGTAACTCTGAACTTGGTATATCATACGGATATACTACATCAAATGGAAAGTGTATGGTCACATTAACTATACTACTCATGCCTTCTGGAATGGTATACTCAAAGTCCTAATTTGCCCACTCAAATAAAATGACACCAATATCTGTTTTCTAAATGAGTAAATTCTCCATCACTTGCTAATTCTCAATAGTGCCAGCATACTAAATTGGGTATTCCTACTACACTGTGCCATTCATGTTTAACAGAATAACTGAATATCCATCATGATACATGTATTCTTCATCGTACGTATAGATTGTGCTGCCCTTAACAATCTATACTATCTTATCACTTATTATCTTGTACTAAATCACTTCAGAGTAATTTTCTAATGAAACTAAACCTATACTCTAGCCCGAGATTGGCTAGAAGAAATTGAAGTATAACTTGCCATCAAGGTGAACTGGTTCTACGTATACCTCATCTTCGATCAGCAGCTATGATTTCAGCTTGGTCTTCTGCACATCTTGAATATCGAAATCTGCGGCTGGCAGTAACTAAATTGGTATATACTAGCTAACTCCTGCTGGAACGGTTACGTATCTATCTAGGAATGGCACGTACTTGCCAAATATTAAAGCCTGCGAATACCAGTCAAATTCCATAGGTATTGTTATATCCCATGCTGTCTTTGTCACTTGCTTGCCATCGTATAACTGAAGCGAGTCTAACTACTGGCCTAACTACATCTATAACTTATGCTAATTGCTCTCTTCATTTCGTTCCGTCAACTAGCTAGGGAAATTCTATAAAATATTCGTGCCATTCACAGAGACAGAAGGAAGAATACTGGCCTCAAATATCGGATCAACTGGCTAGTATGTAAACATCAACTAGTCTGCATATCCATCATCTTGCTAATCGCCAAGATAGTAAATTACGTCCGTAACACAATAGAGCGGATATGTACCTGCACCTTGATATATTTCATAACTAAGAGAATAGCCAATATGCCGCACTAGCGTGTATCTGCCATCGAAATTTATTACAAGTTGCTGATTCTCAAGATCGTTCTATATCACATTCGCCAGCATCAAATCACATCACTTTCATATTGCTACGCCACCGCCACCGGTACTGTAGCTAAATAGAATTTCATTAATTTGTACGAATCCGCCAGCTGGCTATTCAAATTTATCATATGATGCAACTGTATTGTTAAGAAGGAATACTACTTGCACGCTGTTTAAGAATTCGTTTGTCATTCCAAATAACGTGTAGACCGATATACCATTATATGTTGTATCATTGACCTATTTTCTAAACTAATCTAATACTTGTGCCGCAGTTACTGGCTAATCGACTTCAAGTTGTGATAGCTAATCAATCAAGTTTGTACGTACGTTTGCACCTAGTGTCTACATTAATTCATCAAATTCATCTTGCGGCATATTTGGTATGTTCAAATCAAATATGTCAAAACCTATTTCAATATCAATTTGAACTGGTTGCTAACACAGAAATCTCACGTCTATACCAAGCGGCACATATCTTAACTACTCGCGCTATACCCAACCTACAAACTAGTCATTGACCTACTGGAAATCCTAATCTGTTGTTACCTCAGTAAGACGTGGATACATAACTATATCAACAGTACCCTAGCCGCGAATTTTGTCGTATACTCTTACATCCTATATCTAAGGCTCAATGTATTTAAGCTACTATGTGATTGACTACTAGTTGAATGAGTTTGCAATCTAGAATGTGTTAAATAACCTATTTGCAAAATCTCTACGTGACTCTATGTAGTATATACTATCGATGTTTCGCTACTACTTTACTATTAGCTGTGGCGCAATTTTGGACTTCTATTGTATTATATTAAATCTAGTATCCTTCTGTATAACACGATTAGGAATCATAATCACAGGTTGCGCTGGCACTATGCAGACTGGCCTGCTAAACTACTGAATCCAATATTCAACGTCGTTATCACCAAAATAGAGTTTGAACCTATTGCCGGCCTAATCTTCTATCTGGATATCATCGTTTATTATTTCCTCAACAGACTAGTATCCTCCATTGCCTGAGACGAGTGTCTAAGATAGAATATTTGGATAGCGCATAACGTCAATTGTCTGAAGAACAATCTAGTCATTTATTGAAAGTTGCTATGTCTCAGACTAATCGTATATTCTTACTTGCTGACGCACGCCAAGTGCTGCCTATAGGATGTCTAACTAGCCACCCAATACTGATTCCAAATCAAACTATGCAACCTACTAGTCTGCATTGTCATACTAGCGTTTGATACTCCACTATAGCGTGTTCACAAGCGATCCTAAAAATGTGCCATCTACATATTCAATGTCTACACCATATTGCTAACTTAATTCATTAATAAGTGAGTCTCTAATATCAATTATCTCTGGCATGTTGTGCCTCCCTATGAAATCTAGCTGATTAATTAAAACTGATCAGTGACTTAACGTCGTTCTACTCAACTAGTATATTCTAATTCATTATTTCAAATTCTTGCCCAAAATAGTTGAATGTGATTTTAACATTTAGTATGCCTCGCAGATCATCTGGCGTAAGTTCCACATTCATCATCTAACTACCAGACACTAGTTTCTGTAGCTAATCGCCTATTATCTTATTTACATATGGCTACTACTAACTAGGCCGCACACCGTGCACATAATCAAATAGCTGATATCTGTCTATCCCAAATTCTGGCATCAACGCAAGTTCGCCACGCTCAGTCTAGAATAGATTATGCAGTAGCTACTACTAACGATATACAAGATCATCTGTCACCAATAAATCATCATTAAATTGCAAATCCCCATTCCTAACTAGTAGTTCCATAATCTCATCCCTTTGACTATACAAAGTCGCCTAGAGTTTTGAAGAGCAACTAAATCTTGACTATAATATCCAAATTAGGAATCATATTAGGGAACGGAGTAACTACAGAACTTGGTATGAACAAATCCTGCGTTGGCGATTCTTGTTGAATTATCCCGTGCTGTTCCTACTATAACATCCTATCATTCTTCTTAGTGCCTGCCTCAGTTGTGACCTAGCCTTTTTGAGTTATCGAAGTGCCTACTTGCGATTGAATTTGCACACTATTGTTGCTAAGCTAAACAAATGAGCCGCCAGTACCAGGCAATACAGTTGCACCTTGCACATCGTTCTGCATCTACTTATCCTAATCCGCTATCTATTTGGCACTTATCTGTCTAACATATTCCTTTTTCTCATTATCTAACGTTGGCATTAAAACACCTCACAATCTTTTCTTCTTATCTGCATTCTTAATTTGCTAATTAAGTTGTTCTGCATCTACGTATGTTGGAATAAGATATAGTATAGCTATCATATCAGACTAATCGTTACCCATAATAACGGCTCCGAAATCTTGCTAGTCTTTTGTAGATGGTATCACTCCTATAAATTGAAATGGATATTTCTACCGCTTACCGTTTACATCTGCTACCAATGTATGTTCATTCCAATAAATCTACTAAGGCCGCACATTGTAAAATTGCATGTTATCATCCTCCCAATCATTAATCGTTCCACTTCATCATACTAAATGCAAAGTATAACGAATTTTCTATGTCACGTGTAAAGAATTGAGTAAATTGCGTACCAGCTTCATTCCACCACTATGCAGTAGCTTGCCATTGTTGTTCAAAAACATCATATAGGCCAGTTGGAACATACAGCTACTAGTTAGTCAAGAATGGTTTGCCATCTTTCATTGGTGGCACTACATCAAACGGGAAATACAATCTATCTTCCTAGATTACCTAGTCCTACTCGTTTGTAAATACTCGTGCACTCGAGTAGTTAATGTACTTACCAATATTTAGGCTGTCAACTATGCTTTTAGTCTAATATGCAGTACCTAATCCAAATGCATATTTATTTATCTACTACTTACCAATCTATTTTGTAACACTCTTGGCCGTCACCTTACCTGCAGTCTTCACAGCAGAACTGTACAGCTAACCAGACTAACCAAGTGTATAGAATGTAATAACAGCAAATAGCTAACCTATTAGTGTATTAATCAGAACTTTGTACATAAATGTCATGTGCAAGTCCCTTGTACGTATTATAGGCATTAAAGTTATTTCAGTTACATACCCAACCTGTATACCAAATTGCTGGCTTACACTTCTAATTTGAAATAGGCCAAATATACCAGTTTTTGAATCTTCTATGTACTAATAGTCGTATGGTTTTATGTCTGGTTTACCTATCATTACTATAGATCCCATATACATCTGCGATTGCATTTCACGTTTCAGCATCTGCGTGCCAACAATTGCACGTATCTGTGGTATCTTACCAATGCTCTTCTCTTTAACCACAGTATGGCGCTTGCTCTCATCAATCAACGGATTAAGCTATATCTCCAAATTGACCATACGTTTCTAACCTGACGGTGACGCAGTACGATCACCAAATATATCAAACGATGAGATAATATCGCCAACTATGCCCCAACTCTACAGTAGCTATGGTGTATACAACAGCATTGTGTCTGGCGTCTCGTAGTTAACCATTACAGTATTCTCTATTATATCTTTAGATGATATGAAATGAAAATTCTAAAATGGTCTTGTTCCAACACCATAGAACGAAGATAACTAATCTGATAGACCGTCAACTACTGAAATCTACCATGTTGAGTGTAAGTTATTTTTCTGCCATACGTGTTCTTTAGTCTATCGTGCTTGTATACCATTAATATAACTGATTAGCTAACTCAATTGTTTAGATTTTCGTTCATCATCTGTTAGATCGCTTACAGAAATGCTAGTCTACTACTATGATATTGCCTATGTATATTTTAACGAGCTAATGTACTAGTTTCTCACACCAATTGGCTAACTATTCTACTAATCTAACCGCAGGATTGATTTGTCTACTACCTATTCTTTCGCCTGTTTTGGGCTACTTGCCTATACTTTAACTATATCTGATATGTATTTCCAGCGTTCATTTTGCTGTGCAGTACTCGACGCTAGCTATGAGATGTTAGATAGGTCCTACGCCGTCTCATTTAGCTTAGTTAACTAGTATCTAAGCCCCAACTTAAATTCCGGCTTAACGTAGAATCCGCGCTTTGCTTTCTTTAGCCATTCGTATGTCTATTGCTAGTTCTTTAGTATAAGTTCATAAATATCTATAAGTTCAGAGTATATCGAAATAAGATTATTCATCCTATTATAGTGCAAAAGCGACTTCAATGGCGGCTGATTCTTCTTCATTCGCTATATAATTTTGGCATCAGAATTCTTTAACTCTGGCAAATATTTAACTTGCTGCCATTCTATGTATATTAGTTTTCTAACAGTTTTGTTTGTGAGAGATTCAAACATATCAACTAGCTAATCATACATGTACGAATTCACATACCCGCCATTTTTCTATACACTAGCAAAGCCATTGTGCATATCAACTATATGCTCAAAACATATATTTAGAATATTTACTAATTGATACTATACTTCAACCATGTACTAATTAGAATCAAGTGCCGCACGATCACCAACTGTAATGTATTCAGATACGTTAATGAATCGCTCTTCAATACCTAGTTTATACGTGCGGCCATCTTCCACAATCTTTTGCTCATTTAAGCTAAGCATATAGTTGGCCTACATGACAGATAACTATAGGTCTATTGAACTAATTATATTCAATTCGTCAAGTCTATTTACTACAAGTTCCTACGTATTGACAAATGGAATTTCTACATTTGCAATCTTCTACATAATCAGACTCCCGGATTAAATGACCTTATCACTGAGTCAATTAACTATTTAGTTGTAGTAAACCTATAATTCTAGTCTGTCTTAAAGAAATTCTATTCTACATTCTGTTGAATAGCTTTATTGACATTCTACAACATTATATTCATATATTCAGCATATTTAGTCGCTAGAAACTAATAGTTTATACCAGAATTATGCAATGGCCCGCCTAAGCATATTGTGAAGCCAAACTAGTCATCCCAATAAGGATACCAAGACTAGAATTTCACCTATGTACCATTCAATTTTGGTAAAGCGTCCAATTGCTTTATGTATGAATTCTATTCTGATGGCCTTCCTGGTTTCTTTAAGTTCCATATACCTCGATTATCTGATACTAACTTATTATCATCATACTATTTCTTTACTTTCGTGTACCCATTGTCACTAATTGTTACAAAATTAAATATATTAATCCAGCTACCATCATTAAGTTTAACCTTTCTATCCTAATTCTAGATAAATTGATCCATTTCTGCTCTAGACATACTTATTTCAACTTCAGCCAACATCTAGTAAGACTAGAAATTAATTAGCTAATTTGCAAAACACGCCCTTGTTTTTAAGTAACTTGTCATATTAGTAACATTAATAGTATGTTCACCAAGCTGTTCCATATAATCTATACACATCCTCTATATGCTCAAAAACACGTTCAACAGCTTGTACTAATTAAGCTACTTCTCGTATACTACAGACTTCAGCTTTACACTATTATAAGTAGATAGACTAGTATCTGTTGCAATATACGCAATCAGCTGCGATGGTATAAAAAACAAGACTCCGCTTAGCTAGAACTACAAGTCAGTCTATACATCCGGCTACATCTAAAGCTACGGGTTAATGAAACTTCTACGCACAAAATTGCTTATGTGAACCGGATAATTAAGCTTTGCATTAGATTGCAGTAGGTAATTTGTAAACTTGTGCCCATTAAACTAATCACTGAATAACCACTAGAAAACACTTGGGCTCTTTGATACCGGATATTGCTTTGAAAATGGTTGAGCAGACACCTGCTACAAATCAAATGAACGTTGCTATACAAAACCAAAACCAGGCTTGTACAACTGAGGGAACATGTCAACTACAGTATAGTTTGTCATATTAACTATATACTATAGATTATCCAAGATGTTACTATCAAGATACTATTGAATAATCTATATCATTACTTCATCATTATTAATGAATGTTCTTGAGAAGATATTATATAAACTATTCTATTGACCACTCTGCTTATTCTATACATATTTCCCATCAAGCGACTAATTTATCTTAAACACATCATACTACTACTCAAAATCATCAATCCACTTAATAGCTTCTTTATGTACACTTACTGAGTTTATAGTCTACTTAACTTTATCAACAAATGTATTAAAACTACTCTTACTGTTTACTTTAATAAAATTAGCCTTCTAATCATTGTTTAGCGTATTATCCAACATATTTGCCTTAATATGATTAATAACATCGTCATAACTCAACTACTCAGTTAAACCAAGCTAGTTTATATTAGTTGGCTTTACAAAATAATCTATGTTCTATATACCACCAATATATAGTCGTTTGGATACTCTCAACAAATGCATTGGCGTAATTTTCGGGTAAGTAGAATTTGGATCTCCTGTTATCCACGTGTGCCACAAACTTTGGTTAGCCTACATCGCTTTGCTATCTCCAATTGGAACAGAGTACTAGTTACTAGCACCATATTTAATTGATCCACTAGCCTAATCAAATCCATACTAGTCAAAAAACTTCTCCATTAGGTATTTTATATGTGCCGCATTACCTAATTGCGGCATTATAAACGACTTAAGCTAATAATAGTATGTAAATGCAGACACATTGTTAAGCTCAGTGTTATGTGCAAAATGTTCAAACGACTAAATTTCATATAAATTCTTATCTAACTGCAAATACGACTTCGTTGGCTGATTCTTATCAATATAATCTGTTTCATTTTTCAGCATCAAACTATAAAGCTACTTATAGTACTTTATCAATAACTGCTCTATATGTGTCTTTAGCTAGTCATCTTTCTTAACATTGATTGATTGATTTGCCTAACTGACTTTTTTATTATCAGGCATAAATAATGCCTAAGTTAGTCCAAAACGGCTTAAAATAACTGCGATATACCTATATATCTCTTTTTTCAACTTTGCATCATTAAGGTCAACAAGACTCTTGGTTATTAAATATCGTTCTAACATATCATTTACTCCAGGAGTAGATGTCTACTACGCCGGCTATCCTAATATTCTGTTGTTTATAGCCTATATAACTTGATTATAGTAATTCTGCAATTCCTTCACAAACTTAGAATAGCTCTACTAGTCTATACCCAAATTCTAATTTACTAAATCACTAGTGATCTTCTTAGATGACGTTATGCCTGTATTATATGTGTTAGATATAATATTCAGGTTCTCACCATCTGCAAATTTCCATTTACCTAACACATATCTCTGTATATCATTCTACAAAACCTCATAGTTGACAACCTAGTCCATCTCCTAGTTGTAATTTGCCGCATACACATCTGCTAAATATACTGCATACATCTATTCAATAGTTTGGTATTTAGTCTATAGCGGATTAAGCTAACTAGTCTACTGCATACTTGTGTTCTAACTTATTCCAGGTTTGTACTGCAGTCTATTAGAATATGACTGCTAGTATAACTAAAGAACACCATACATATGCAAGAACTACTCTGGTGCTTTTCCTGCTCCAACGATCATTGCATTCTTAGCTACCAAATCATTAAATACTAAGTCAAAATATTCAGCAACCCTACTTACATAGACATCTAACATGTGCTACCTAATATATGCCCGCATCTTATAATCTGTACCAAGAGTACCATCTGCATTTAAATCTGGCCACTATTTAATAACTAATTGACCACCAGTAGTAGTAAGTTGATTTACAACAAACTCATTTGTATTAAATCCTGTATCAGTAAGCTAGTAACCAAACGTAAGCCTACCTTTACCAATTATATGTAGTTTCGGCTTCTATTTTGGATTTGTAGTATTATATATAACATTATAAATGGATTGCAACTCTGATAGGCTATATGACTTATACTATCTATTAAGTACCTTCTATCTATCAAACTTTACGTCAATAGCATCAATTGGCCCAAATAAATATCTGTATCCAAACGCATCATTATTCTCACCTAGCGTTGGATCATTATTATTAAATATTATATCAACCAATGATTGAAAATCTTTTGTGAAATATCCATGAACAATTGCTTTCTCACCAGTAACTGTTAGGTCAATTGGCTATGAATCAGTCTATTTAACTATTAAACCAACATTATTATTATTGGTTGTATCCTTTATACACACCAATTTGTACCAATTTGCTTGATTTAACTTACTATATGAATATGTCTTACCACCAACTGTATATTGCTTCGCGTTTTTGTCGTCCTTTGTCTAGTCTATTGGATACGTCTAATTGTACTTCTTATTATACTGTGAATATGCTACTATCTTGCCGCCACTAAGTTGCAATCTATTACTAATTGTTTCTTGCCATAGATGCCTAATTCTAAATTTTACCTTCTTATTTGCACTATCAAATTGCTACAACAACTATATACCATGTGCTAGTTTAACCTAACCTACGTCTTGACCAACTCCACTTTTTTCATCTCTTTTAGACTAATATGATATTGTACGTGGAAGTATAACCAAATACTTACGATATTTTGCAGACAAGTCTACCACTATCGGCTGCCCAGAGTATATATTCTTATCTATAAACGCAAAACCTATTTGTAAATTACACATTACATTCGCATCTTCCGCATATACTGGAGTGCCAGCTTTTCTGTCTAATATATCTATTTGTATTACGTCTTCAAATAAATTAAGAGTATTTATCGTACTGTCATACGCAAGAGTTGAACCAAACATTATCTCTTTGATCTAATTTATGAAACCAATACCACTAATATCATAATAATAGTTAGATTTATCTACATATTTTCCATAAAGACTTGTGTTTAATACATCAATATTGCTCTAACTTACCTTAGCTTTCCACTCACTGCTATCCTAATTACTAGGCATAAATACAAAACTAAATAATTTATCGTTCTTATCATAGTCTGGCAACTATTGAAGCTTATATTCCTGTAAATCATCTAACGATAGTCCAGGAATATAACTATTCAAATAATTTGCTTCATATGGCATATCTGGAGACTTAGTTACAATACCTTGTTTACCAATGCCCAATATTGACTACCAATTATTTAATAGATACTATGTGTAAAGATATGATGGTTCCTAAAAATCCGTTCCTCTATTAATTTTTACCTTCTTAGGATCATCTATATAAGCACGGAAACCTTGTAGTTCAGTAAAATAATCATCCTTAAACGGCTAATCGAAAGAGAACTATTCTTTCTAATCTACATCTATTAATTTAGTCGATGATGTTGCTTTGCCATCTTTAGACATTACTTTACCAAGCAAATCGTTTGGAGTAGAGCTCATATATACAGTTCTGTAATTACTTCGCACAGCAGGGTCAACTGCATTGTCACCAGTCTTATTAGATGCCGTGTTATTTACTTGCATATTAGCCCAAGTTGACTAAATCTTACCAGCAGCACGAGCAGGAGCATTGTAATAATAATACTTGAATGGATAGTGCGCTTTACCAAAGAATACACGCTATGCACCAGCTACGTCTTCAAGTGGTTCAACCTAGCATATATAATCCGGTGATGCAAGCTACTAATCTTCTATTACGTCCCATGCACTGTAACCCTATTGCGCAGTATAATGTTCAAAGTGATGCTCAAAATTCTAGAAGTAGTCTTTTGGAACTGACCATACGCTCGATGAGCCTGTTTGAAGAGTCGTATAGTAGTCAGATGGATTATACACATTATCATATGCCGGCAAATACTGCCTATGCTATAGCCAGGAGAATTGACTTCTGATAGTCTAAGCATCATCTATATGTGGCATTATATACTAGAATAGTTTCTCACTTACGTCCTAAGCCCGGCTTAAGCCCAATTCAGGCTAGCCTACTCGCTTAATCTAGTCTACTACTCTATCCTTTGGTGTATTGAAAAATCCAGTATACAACTCTGGTTTCTTGTAAATTGGTTTTGCAAGCTACTACCCGTATCCTTCTGCTATGAATTCCTATTCGCCATTTTGATATTGTACGTCTCTTATGTAGCCTACGAATACTTTTGTGAGTTCTGCAACGTTCTTAGAATAGCCCATTCTTATCTCTATATCTACTCCTGGCTTAAGTAACTAGCCTACAGGCATTTCCTTTGTATCCTAACCTACTGCAACATAGTTATTATCAACAAATCGCTCGCCAGAATAGTCAAGCATTGAGTATAACTTGACTACCTAAGAGTCTATTGGATTATCCTATTCGCGCATTACAGCTACGTCTTCTACCTAGTAGTATACATATTGCCTAAATTCATAATTCGTAGATGATCCGCGTTTTAGATTGAATATTATACACTACTGTGGCGACATAGAGAGTCTGCGTGTAGTGTCTTCAATCAGGCGTTTAAGTATGTACGTCTGCATGTATGTCTGTTGATTATATTCATTTAACTAAATATTATTACGCGTATTCTTATTGCCAAGAATTTCTACAGTGGACTACGACTTCAAACTAGTAAGAAATAGGTCATTCTATCTTGTTATGTAATTTGAACTATTGTTTAATTTCATATAATTTTCCATTAGTTTCGTAAATTCAAACTTAGTAAGTGAATCATCAACCGTAGGATCGTGCTAGTTCTGAGATTGCATTATCTCTTGTCTATACATCGGATCCTATAGTAACTGTTTAATTAATGTATCACTTGGTATGTATGGCGTATTAGTTGCCTGAGAATTAAATCCTAAATTAACGTACTGATTTTCTGTACCCTAGTTCTGAACCATACTATTGTACGTATTCTCAACACTCTATATCTTATCGTAAATACTCTTATTCGAGTTTTTATCTGCATCTTTCTAATACTAACCACCTCGGTCTAACAAGCTCTACTAAGTTGACTTAACAGTAAATAAGTCACTTAGCTACTGCTGATCTGAGCTAGTCTTGCTAGTAAACCCCTACATATTTGTAGATAAAGTGCTTATATAATTGCTAACAAATTGCATAACTTGTAAATTCTAAGTCTAATCTTCATTTTGAAGATAGAAATCATCAAACTTCCCTGCATTCTTACCGCTAATAAATAAGTCTCTTGGCTCTGTAGGTAATCGATAGTTCAAGTCCCAAGGACTTAAAAATCCAGATTGTACTAACTATAAATTCAGTGCACTAAGAAAATTCGATTCCTATAAGTCTACAAACTATAACATATCGTGCATATAGTTGAACATATCATCTAACTAGGAATAATGCCGCAATAAGTCTATTCTCTATGAATTATCGTTATACTATACATCCGTTATATCGTAGTAGAACGATGAAAAATTCGTGCAGAACTACAGAATCAGATATTTTCCGTCCCTTCCTTGTTTAATGAGCCAGTTAAATAAATCAGATACAAATGTATAATCATAGACTACACTCTTACCGCTTGTAACCTTAGTACCTATCTTAGCTAGAAAATCCGAATCGCTAGTTGTAGACATGTACAATTCAAACTATTTCTATATATCACCATACAATAAATCTGCATCCTGCAATACCATTCTATTTACATTTGCCTTCTGATCTTTTGCAAGATCAACTATTGAATCAGTTTCCTAATTATAGAACTAAACACGTACGGCTTCTGTTACTAGAGTGTGGAAGTCACTAGTCCAGTCTGAACCGCCGCCTACATTAAACATTAACTTCGTTAGAACATTCCCCTATTTATTTATTAATGACTTCTATCCATACACAAAGTTGTATATGTAATATGCTGGCGAATACGTATCTAACCAGTCACCAAGATTCATGTAATTAATCACAAATTCATTCAATTTATTACTAATATTCTATATATCCATACCAAATGAATGCATCATCTTATACATTTCTGTTACCTAATTAGCCATAACAATTCTGTTAAATGTCGGCGTACTTATATCACTAGAATTTTTAGGTGCTTCCTTTACTATATCTAACTACACACCAGTATATTGGTCTGCATTTAGCTAATCTAACTTTATACCATACTTGTCTCTTAAATTCTTAGCAGCCTAACTATAATCACGCGGTTTCAACTCAGATTTAGAGTATAGTAAATCTTTAACACGAACGTTTCTACTACCCTAAGCCGGCTGCATAAGCCATAGTTTTTTAGCATAATCTGAAAATAATATATCTCCATAATTTGAGATTAGAGACTAGCTAAACTAGTTTTCAGTTACAAGCTATTGATCTATATTTGACGCAAATTGGCCACCGTTTATATAGAATAGTGCAACTATGTACTATAAAGATAAGTTATACTACGACGAGTTCTTAGTATCATCCGCTATGCTATCGAACCAGTTGTATCCTGCCGGATATGGTGGAATGTAGTCCATTCCTATAGTAGGTTGCATCATCAATGCTGGCAATGCTTTAAGCATCTAATCCCATGCATCGCCAAGCTTTTTCCATGTACTCTTACCATCAAATACATTGTATAGCCCGTTCGTCACATAATACTAGTCTGCAATGACTCTAAGCGGACCATAGTCTAGAGTGTAATCAATAGAAGACGTGTTACCATTTTTATTAATTGACTTATTCACTGACTACTTATAGAATAGCATGCGGATGCCAGAGATTATAGATGCATGGAAGTGCCGCAAATTTCTGATTGTATACTTTTCCTGTATAACTGATATTATGTCATTCAGAAATGTTATCTAGTTTTCTAATTCCTTATCACTTGTTCCAGATGTTTTCTTGTCTCCAACGTCTTTACTCCAGCTAATTATCTTGTTTATCACTTTACCAGGGTCATTCTAAATAAGTTCGCTGTGGTTCTGTTGTGCTAGTAAGTTCTAGTGTAAATATAGCTATAGCAAAGATGTCATTAACTAGCCAGTAAACTACTTGTAGTGGATCATATAATCAAAATAAATTGCTGTTAGCGTGTAGTGCTCCTATACATAGTTCTTATACAAATCTACTAAATTTGAAGCAACACTATTCAACTACTATTTTTTCTTTTCATCACCAATACTTTTTGCTTCTACTTCTATTGGTTTCAATATCTGCTCTTTAATACTCTGATTTATAATCTCTCTAGCATGTATAAATTCCTGATATGGTGTTAACTAACCAGGTTGCGTCTTAGAGCTATAAATGTTCTTACCACCAAACGTGTTATTATTTATTAGCTACACAACAGACCAATCTATTCTGCCATTTGCGTCAAACAGAGGTTTAGTAGTACGACATATCCAACCAGAGCTATTAAATGTATAATATGCAACTTTGTTATTATTCCTAATCTAATCAAGCTACTAATTCATCTATTGTTTCTTAAATGCCGCAAATTGGTGATTAACTTCTCGCTATTCGGAATGCAATACATTACCAGACGTTGAAACAAACTGTAGCATACAGCTGAACTAGTTTGGCATGTCATCTAAAGTGCTAACCTAGAAGTTTGTTATATAGATATTCGTGATACCGAATATATTAAGTATGCCGCGAACAAGTAGTGGCTACTAGTTTACCATTCCTTGCTACTAACTTACTATGCTCTAAGACAGATTTCTTAACGATTGAATTGAATCGATGAATTCTCTACCATCTTCATCATTCTACACTATCAAATGCATTGTGCCACGTTCTCTATTCGAGCCCATGTATTGCCTAATTGTTCTGTCCTAATGTGTATTATAACCTACTACCTAGTTGTCATACTGGACTTGTACACTGGTAATATGCACAGACCTATTGTTGGTGATGTCTATGCTAAATAAGTTGCTTATATCTTTTGTATTGTTGATTTCTGGCCCGTCAGTAGTGTTTACTAGATTATTCTTTACGTAGCTATTAATCTAGTTTGATATACCATCGAATGCATTCTTCAATAGATTAAAGTTATTACTCGCATTTTGGCTGCCATTAAACGCTTCTATATTTACCTTACTGTAGTGAAGCTACTATTCTTTAGTAAGCTAGTCACCATTAAATTCAAGCCCAAGTTGCCACTTTGCTTGCATGTATAACGTGGCTATTATGTAGTTTATATCAAAAACTAATTTCATTGACTTAGCTAGGTTCTATATAGTGGTCTATTCCTAACTCTTTACTCCGTTATCAACTATCTATTTAGTTGTATTGATTCTTTCATTTACATCGTTTTCTATCTATGTTCTTATATCTTTAGAATCAAAGAAATAAGATTTCTATGTCATCTGATCTGATGTAAAACCATCTCTATACATTATAGATAGCTAGTCACGCTAATCATATGACTACTATACTGGCGACATAATCAGTTTAACTTGCAACTATCCAGATGTATTTGGCAGAGTATTTACCTGTACCATATCAATCTAGTACATACGTACGGAGTCGTCTACCCACGAGCCACTCACAAGTTGATTGAGTCGCTCCCCATAGACTGGCACAATTGGAAATAATTTTAACAGTGAGTAGAAATGATGGAAGTCAACATATAAATGTTTCTAATGTGGAAAATTGGCCAGAGTTTCACTATCTAGCATTCTATCTAATGTTTGATTCGGCTCTTCTATAAGTGGTGCACTAAAGATAACATCTATTGTAACTGATGTATTATACTTAGTTGGGCTTATTACATTATCATTGATTCTATAAAATGGCACAACCTAGCCGCTCATTATGTCTGCAACTTCTACTTTAGTTGGGCCGCCAACTAATGCCACATCTCCTATTATTATTAGCTCTTCGGGCTTTATATATGCACCAAGATATTTAGGATCGCCAACGCGTGCGTATTCAGCCATTAATCTGCCTCCTTGATTATGTCGCTCAGCCGAAACTAACCAAATACCTAAGATGGATAGTAGATCGTGTATCTATATGTTTCATACTTTCGATCGTAGAAATCGAATTTCTAGTTGTCAAGCAACGGGAAACTCTTTATCACTATGAAGTCTTTTAACGATAATGTGTATCCAGACTATGAGAACTATTTGACTTTGAAGCCGTCACTTTGACGCATGAATAACTAATCGTCTGTGATTATATCGCTGTATAAGTCTTTATCGCCAGACTAAAAGCCTGTGCTTCTGATATACTATTTGTACTAATATCCATCGTTGTACTAAATTGGCTCTGTATACTAAGAATCATACGAAACTATAAATGCCGCAAATAGGCCATTCTATTCAGTTTGCTGATATGTAGTTGAGACCTACGTATTGCCAGGCTAACTAACTGTGAAACTCAATTCACTACGTGGGTCCTAATCGAATACAAGCTAGTTACCTGTCTACTATGCCTCCGATCTTGTGTTCTAACCATTTAGGAATGACTATGAGAGCTACTATGAACTTGGTGCACGTAGTATAATCACATTGCTTATCGGATTTGTAAATTCAAATTTCTATTCGCCGCCCTTGTCTACTTGCTGATAGCCAGTCTACTAAATCTAATAGACTTTACGCAATTTGCCTTGCACTTTACATTCAAACTAAGTGTTCTAGTTATAAAGTTGCTACAATACACTCTCGCTACTAGGCTAAACTGTTCTGATGCTTACTATATCTGAAATCTATACGAGCTAGACTACAGAGTCCTACGGTATGAATCCATAGCCCACTGTATTGTATTGAATCTACAGCTAATCTACCATATCTTTGAATCCGCTTTGCACTGAATCTGGCGTCTAGTAAAATGACGTTAGTTCCTAGATACCATACTGGCCGCTCGATACGAATTGCAATTTCAAGTCACTGAATTCCTACTAGTCCTTTACTGGTATCACAAGTTCTGTTACGTTCTTATTCAGCTCATTTGCCGCCCACTAGTATGACTAGTACTAATATTTATATTGCTACGTCACAGGCTCCTAAACCTAAGAGAAGCCATACTAGTTGCACCAAGTCTTTAGTTTGTATGTGCGATCCTAATTACCTACAAAATTGCCAAGCCTATAAAGCTCAGCGTTATTCGTGTCTACACTCTGCCCTTCACGCTAAATCTAAAACATCGATCTTAGCACGTCCGTGTCGTACGTTCTTGTAGTCTCATCATATGCCACACTTTGACTTCGCGTGTATTGGTCGTTCTAACTTATTTCCTGCAACTTCAAACCTTTCTAATTATCATACACAATCGATTCTGCATAGTAGTCGCTCATATATTCTGCTGCAATGTTTAACCTAACTAGTGAATCAATTACTATTTCAGGATAGTATGGCTAATCATATATCCAGTCGCCTTCTAGATCGTATACCTAAACTAATTTGCCACCAGTTGTACATGTTATCTTTTGCGACTGGCCATCTATAATCTAATAGCATCTCTCTCCAATTGCAAGTTCGTATGGCGTGCGATTGTCACTTTGCACTTTGCATGGCTGAAGCTACTCAAATTCCAAGATACACTATCGCGTGCTCTCGTATTGAGTGTATCCATCAAATTGCGAGACTTCTATGTAATCGAGATCGTCTATATTGCCTGAATATACATTCCTAAATTTCGTTGTATCTAATCTGAATGTCACGCCATCATCAGTCGTGTAGCCATATACGTTTATCTAATAGTTGCTCTGCTAATTTTGCATTAGCGTGTAGCTTAGGAAACTGTATTTCTAAACAAGAGCATCTAGTATCTAAGACTAGCGGTCGTTGAATGTCTAGAATTTATCTATATCAAATGAATCATCTAATGGCGCCGATTGACGATACACGTATTCGTCAAGATTATTTATGTCACTCAATTTATTCGCCCCCGTTTAGTAGCTTTGTAGTGCGTTGGTTATCTACAAGACGCCAGACTATCTTACTAAAAACCCTAGTTAGCGGATTATCATTCTTAAAGTAGAATCCTATATGCTCTCCATCTTGTAGGCCCAAATTGAAGCGGTACTTGCCACTACCGTCGCCTATTAGCCTGACTTCGTTGCCCTCTAATACCTATGTCAATGTCGGATTGGTACGTTCATAGCATTCCACTGTGAATTCGTACATGCCTACTGGCAATTCCAATTCGATTAAGTCGGTATGCTCCTGTATGTTTAGTCGATAACATTGTACTTCAGTCTATGACGTCAACGTGATAGTTTCTCCAGGCTGAATTATGAATTCTACTAATTCTGCGTAGTCAAAAGATTGGCTGCCAAATTTAACAGTAACCGGGCCTGTGCACTAATAGTAGCCCTACTTGTTTATCTCCTATACATATTGGCCCTACATGTATGTGAATTGCACTGTGCGTAATTTCTGACGCTGCTCTGGCTTGTAGAACATTACACCACACTATGGCGAGAGATAACCAGCGATTAGATTTGTGGCATTTACTCCTTGGTGGGTGTATCCGTCTATAAGTGAGATCAACGTGAAGTCTTCGTACCTAGCTGACTCTAACGTAAGTAAATTACGATTGACATAATAGTTTAGCTACTTGATTTTATCCTAGTAGTTGGCTAGCCAACAGCTCTATTCGTTCTATTCAAATTGGCCGCCTGTATGATTCAATAGAGCATAGATGTTCTAATATAGCTACGTCTATCTATCCACTATAGTCTATATGTAAGATTCCAAATTATATACGTTAGTTATTGTACGCTAATGCTACTTTATTCGCTCGTACAATTCCGTTATATCTACTATCGCACTTGATTCAAGCATTGTTGTAACACCTCATTTCAGATAAGGGTAATGGAAATGACTGGTGCATATATCTAGTTAGACTTTATATATGCAATTCTCTTAGTGCCGACTCTTCGATATTGGACTGGATAGTTTAGGATGTACTCTTTAGGCTTGACTTCTAAGTGCTATAATACGTAGTTATTAGTAGTTGGCCTGAATGAGTAGAATACTCCACCTGATGTGAATAATTTAATTGGGCCATCATTGTTATACTAAATACCATTAATGCTAGGTGAGAAGAAATGTGCACTGCCATAAATATCCAATAGTGCTGCATCTGAATAGTAACCAAATTTCAAATCCTATTCTTCATCGAATCGAATGAATCCATTTGAATACTCAACGTTGTATGTAATATCTGCATAACTTCCGTTCATTCTACGCCTTATAACTGCAGGCTATTGCTGCTGATGAATTGGCAATATCGTATGTCTTACTAATTGACCGCTATCAATTGATAACTCAAATGGCATATAGACGTTTGTATCGAAGAACTGGCCGGCATTATCCTAAATTTTGTACTATAACGGCATCGCTTGCTATAACTAGTCTGCAAGCTAGTGCAATTTGAAATGCAGGCATAACTAAGGCGAGCTATCGATGTCACCTATCTGTTCATTCAACCAATCGTCGGCTAAACTAAGCTACTATATGTCAGAGTAAATTGTCTCACTGGCAAATTGAAATGTCTGCTATTCTAATCTATCAGATGTAAAGGACAAGCAGGCAGAGAGCGGAAATCTGCCTGCATATGCGTATTGCTTGTCCTTGCCCAAATTGTATTTCTAAATGTACTTATCAACTACCTACTGAAGCTACTTGCCAAAATCTATCATTTATCACACGCCCTATTCGCTATCAGATGCTGGAGCTTGCTGACTCTCTGCTGGCTGACCCTCCACTTGCTGATTTGCTTTCTCTTCCATCTCTTTTAGTAAACTGTCTCTAAATGCTTCAGAGTCTGCTCTTAAGCGGTCATATTCTTCTTTAGATACTTGAGTCAGCTCTTCGCCAGTTACTATCTTCTTTGATACTAAGATTCTGCCTAATGCACTGACTAGTGAGACCATATTAATCATTTGCGCAAGATTGACGTTGCTCATATTCATTTGCAGAGCCTCAATCTCGGCAATGCGTTGCCCAAGTTCGCCTAATCTGTTTTCTAACTCAGTTACTCGTGTTTCTAATACTTCTTCACTCATTTCAAATCCTCCCCGTCTTTGTAATAGTGGCGCATACCACTTTTTAATACGTTAGTTAATTCCTCAATTTCCTCTTCCTTCACACCATCATCTATGTACTCAACTACCGTTAGGTCCTATAATGAGATATATCCTACGTGTGTTGCTATGCCTTTCTCTAACTACTCTTCAGCATGTAGGTAGAGTTCCTCACCATTTTCAAGTATCTAGTCCAACTCTTTATCGCTCAAATATCCTTTGTAAATTTTTCTTATTGCATCTCTGCTAGTGTGGTAGTGGTTATGCACTGTCCTCATTAGCTATGGCACTGATATGTATGAGTCGTACTAGAGCAATGGCGAATGAACCATGAAGTCTGTGTATTTACTAAGTATCCTAATATCGCCCTACATGAAGATTGTACTAGCCGCACTAAAGACCTATGAGAATCCGTATGTACGAACTACCTAATGCTACTTCTATGCTTCCAGTACGTTGTAAAGCATTATCTACGTATTCCAATCGCCGCCAAATGAGTTTATTAGTATGTTGATCTCGCTTACTTGCGGATTACTAATGTAATCTATGAATTCTTGTATCTCTCTAGACTCCGGCTCTTTTATGTCGCCAAATAGTTTGAATACCACGCTATACTAAGTTGGATACATGTACTATGTTACCTAATCGCTTACAACGTACTTGTACCGATAATTCTAATCTGACTTACTTATGCCCGGCTTTTGCCACGTTGACTACGCACGTTCGTCCATGTACCTTTGTACTTGCCAAATAGCCATATTTCTCTAACCATATCGCCCTGCTTTTCCCATACAGCTACAAACCTCCCAAAGTGTGTATTTACCATATAGCCATTACTTAGATATTTAGCTAATGTCTCTACATACTGGCGCGCTATTGCATCAACTGCTTCATAACTTATATCCAATTCACGCTAGACTTCCTTAGTTATTTCAATTTGACTTACCTTTTTTCTTTCTTTCTACAGCTTGCGAATCGATTGGCTCACTATCTGTGACCTACTCTTTACCTTTTTGCTCATCGTATTCAACTCCAAGTTCCTGTAATCTTAGCTTGTAGTTCAGTACATCTTCAAGCTGCAATTCGAGGCCTTTTGTGCCTATCCTGTACCGTACGATTTCCTGCTGCAACTATTGCTCTAATAGTATCCTATTACCAATTATCTCTAGTGCCTCGTTATACGATATTACCTTATCTGACTTCACTTATATGCCCTCCCTTCTTTACTCTGAGTAAAATAACAATATTCCGAATCCTTGTTATTTTACACGCAGAGGTGATTAGTTGATGCAGGAAATCATACTATTACTTAAGATGCTCTAGATGTTGAAAGATTCTAAGATTATATTGCGTTCATTTGATGAAAATAATTAGCTATTGGGCCAGTCTATAGCTCCATTTCAGTATGGTCAGCAGGCATTGTCAATGCTGAGATCGTTACTTACGCCATAGCAATTCAATGAGGCATACTTACAAATTACAGAGTACATACACCAATTCTAGTTAGATTCGCTCACATTAGACCTTACAGTTGGCGGCGGTTCTATCGAAGCTACACCTATTATACAACTGCCTGAAACATTAACTGCTGTACCTCATCTTTAGTTAACAACACATATAGATAATTCAAACGAATAGATAGTTACAGTCACTTTCGTTAATGCAGATACATTAATTAATATGGGCGGTGGTCTAGAGCTCTCTGCATATTATAGCGATGAGTATGGCTCTACTGAGCCGCAAATTGTGGCTTCATTACCAATTCAATCTAATTGGGATGGCACAAAAGAGCTTGTTGTTCAAAAGAATAGAAAATTCTATGTCTAGTAGCGACATCATAGAAATGGCAATTATTCACAGTGGTCTGCTTATTAGTCTATTAAGACGTAGCGTAGCTAGAATATGCCGCCAATGTTGAGATTGTACGATGAGAGTCATCCATTCATCAAAATCTATTAGGGTTAGATTATCTCTTTGAAGAATCCGTATCTTTATGGACTACCACAAGGCGAGTTCAAAAAGATAGAAGTCAGCTATGAACTTGATGGAAAGATATTAAAGAAGGAAATTGATACTTTAATGTATACAACAGACGAGTAGAGCCCTTAGTAGAAAGTCGATGTACTAGTTGAATTGCGGCCCAATTAGTCTGGTATCACTGTGTATCTTACTCTGACCGACACTTCTGATAACACATCTGCTTAGTTAGTTGTTTCAAACGTCTAGGCTTTACCGTTTTCAGAGTAGGAACAGGATATTCATAACGTCATCACCGATAATAGACATAGACTAAATGTAATGAATCAATTAGATGAATGGGCCGGCGTTATCACAAATATCACGCCTGTCGATTCTGATACTTATATTCTTAGAATAGAAAACATTTCAGGCACTTAGAATAATGGATTAATAGATAACGAAGGATAGATCGTCGTATATCATCAATTGGATAATGGGCAGAAATACACTAGTCCATATTACATAAAAGACATACAGCTAGACTCCGATACTACAAAGGGCACATTTACCATATCATAGACAGGCCAGTTCGTTTAGTAGGTTGGCGATCAGGTCAGAATCACTGGCTCTGTTAATGCATTGCACCATTCAGAACGATACACTGTTGATGGACTAGTTAAGTCTATGTAGAAACACGAATCACACGAGATTACGCTTACTCTCACTAATGGCACATTTGAACTTGATAGTGGTAACGTACTGAAGATCAAAGGCAATAGCCTTAATTATCAATTTGACGATTACAAGAATAAGCCTGCACAATTTGTCGATCTTGGCTATAGCTAGGAGGTACAAACTGTCGGCGGCAGGAAATTTAATTCTAGAGTTATTGATAAGCAGAATAACGTACTATCTGTCCCACTCGAAGACTACAAAGGCGAGTCAATCGTCGGCTCAACAGTAATTATACGGTCTGTAGATTAGTTCACTCAGAAACAATTAATAGACGAGTATAATAAGCTTAGTTCTGTTATAGCTAGTAACTACTTCACAGAAATTTATACAGGTACTGTTGCCGCACATTAGAATGTAGACGGCAAATAGAAATTCACACTCACTCTTGACTAGCCGTATACAGGCAGTCTCCTTACGAACTTGAATTTGCCAACTGGTCTTGTACTCGAAACTACTGTCTATCAGGACATAAACCCATTACTCACTAAGTATTTCAATATCACAAAAGTCGAGCCTACATACGTGGTTTGCGATAGACCTATAGAATATAACGAAATATTTACCACTAGCTGCTAGCCGAAATTTAGGATATTGAAACCTACAGACTAGCTATAGAGCGCAATAACACAGACGAAAGACGAAATTTCACTTGCTGTAAAGGAAATATCCGACTGGTAGGATTAGTCAGCTGCTACACTTGGTAGTTAGCTGTCTATTACTAAAGATTAGATAGATATGACAGTAGTATATGAAGAGCCAGGTTAGAATGGCGAGACTGTACGCAAACACGTAGGCCTCGTTTTGAGTAACGATGGCTCTATCAAGATGATTGGCAAGCACGTAGATTTCCAGTCTGATGTGTCTATTAATGGCAACTTACTAGTCACAGGGACAGTAGATGCTACTAAAATTGTAGCTAACAGCATAACTGCGCAACAGATTTCTACACATAACTTTTTTACAACACATTTTACACTATAGGACGATGGTTCTATCAGCACTGCTATAGGTGAGTCTAGTAAAACATTTAATGACGGATAGGCCGGCGTTTACTTGTCTAAGGACCAATTTGAAATCTACTAGTAGAACAACTAGTATTTTAGATTCAATTAGTAGCCTGGAGTAAATACAATAGAGCTAATGTAGAAAAATTTTTCAATTGGTGCAGATGGGTCTGGCTCTATGTAGAATGGTCTCATCACGTGGACACCAAGCGGCCAAATTAACGTGTCTGCAGTAGTAAGCGATAAAATCTTATAGAATAACTAGACGATAACAAATAGGCTCACAATTGGTACAAACGGCGCAATTTAGAGTGAAGGCAAAGACTGGAGCAGTAACTTCGGCCAGCATAATGGTTTCTACATAGATAAAAATAAATTTGAGATTTCTTAGGCCGCAAGTGGCAATCCAGCACAGTATATTAGAGTCGATTTCAGCAATTTAAGCGACCCTGTATTTGCAATTTAGACTAAAAATGCACAATTCAATCCAGACGGTTCTGGCAGCATCTAGGCCGGTGCAATTAGTTGGACTAACACCGGTGTGATTAGTTAGAATGCTATGGTTACTAACCAGATTCTGTAGAATAATTAGACTATAACATAGATGCTCGAATTGGGCTAGAACGGAATAATAAGAACTGCAGGTAAACATTTTGGAGTGCTAAATAATACAGTAGCAGATGGGCTGTATATAAGCAGTAATCTATTTGAGCTGTACAAAAATAACTCTGGCCCAGATTAGTAGTATATTAGATTCAACTAGTCCAATTCAGACGTCAATGGCGTGCCAGCAGGCTCGCTTTCAATAAAGACTAAGAATCTGCAATTCAATTAGGATGGCTCGGGATTTCTGTAGGGCGGCAAATTAGCTTGGGATTAGAATGGATAGATCACCGCTAACGCTATTTTCTAGGCAGAGTAGGATATATCTTAGCGTCTTAATCTTGGCAATAATGCAGTAATTGCAACTAAAACAAAGACATAGTATGGCAATGGCCAGCAAGGTCTACTTCTGAGCAAAGATAAATTCGAGATTTATAAGAACTCTAATGCATACCTACGCACAGATTTGAGTGCAGGTACTGGATATATAGAGATTAAAACTCCAACATTCCAACTTGATCCTGATGGTGCTGGTAGACTATAGGGCGGCTAGCTGTAGTGGGATTAGAACGGCACAATTACATAGAATTCATTGATGGCAAATACAGTGCTTTAGCAAAATTAGACAATATCTTAGAAGTTAGAACTCGGGGAAAATGCTGTGATTATTTCTGAAGGCACACAATTTCAAAATACAAGTAATGGCAGAATAATAACTAGTACTTCCGGTGGATTACTAATTGATAAAAATACACTACATATTAAAAGCCAAGGATCAGAAGACACCAGTAACGAAAGTAACGAAATTTTATTTGACGTAAAAAGTGGAACACTCAACATAAATATGCTTAAAGGTAGTTAGACATTAAATACAACAACTCTTGTTAAAACATCAGTATATAATGGCAAACAATATCGAGTATAGGAATTCAAAATTGATGGAGACTACCTTAAAGTTGAAAGAGTATTTAACAAGATTGAATCTGGCGTAATATATCCAGAAATATATGAAATGGGCAGATTACCAAGTTGGTATAATACAAATAATACGCATATACCACCAGGAATTGACCCTATACTGTCAGTGTAGCCTAAGAAGAATAAATTAATGATGTTGATACACAAAACAAAATTATAGACAGACTCTAGCGGAACTGCAACTGCACAATTACCAGATAATATATAGTTTACATCAATAGAATTAGACTCTGGTAGAATATCTGTTGATATAAATCCAACAATACTAAATGTCACACCAGTCAACGTTAATGGAGATTACATTATGTCAGTTCCAACAATAGATTATGAATTTGTTCAAGCACAAGGTAGAGTGGGCGTATACGACAGCATTAGAATAATTTCACGGTAGAAAAAGTTGGCTGTATAGCCAATATCAACACCATACGCAACTCCAGGATTTAATGCATATGTAAATAACGTTGGCTAGTACGATTCAGACTATCTCGGCAATAACTTTGATAGAATCGGAACATGGGTGCCAAATGGTTATCATTATAAAACAGCGTTCCACGCTATAGTTTCTAATGGAAATTTTGCCTATGGTACATCTTTTCCATTGAATAGGTCAAAAGAGGTAAACTATACATTTAGTGTGTCTTCACCAATTAAGCAAATAACAGTAGAATTCCCAAATTTGGGCGTATCAAAAACGCATGAATTTCAAGATATTATATAGGCAAATACAAATATTACAGTTGACGTTATATACACAGTTATTGAGGAAGGCAATAGACACGTTGCGCAAAATTACTGGCATATATGGTGGAATCCTTGGTATTGGTGTCACTTAATTATAGGGCAAATAATAGAACCATATATAAAAGTCTCAGTCGCAATAAGAAGTTTTTCAGCAGCTGGAACAACTAATACTGTTAATATGCCAGTCGCAACATACACA
>Ga0209409_1000283_pt1 | contig 53733 bp, 59 predicted proteins | sample AD_JPNMR1_MetaG_FD_184424 | JGI IMG/M metagenome (GOLD analysis project Ga0209409, IMG submission 184424) | Active sludge microbial communities of municipal wastewater-treating anaerobic digesters from Japan - AD_JPNMR1_MetaG (SPAdes) (version 2) | ecosystem: Engineered > Bioreactor > Anaerobic... | reverse complement strand
GCGCCTTACGCGTGCTTTGGGGTGACATTTCGCTGCCGTTAAGGGTGAAGCTCACTCTGTCGTATAAGGATTTATAATCGGCTATATGCTCGGCCTTTAACGCCTTGTAGCCCTTCTCTACAGCCGCCTCCAGCTTTTTCTTTATGTACTTGCGGGGGTTTTGGTCGGAGTAGGTTGTCCTTGTGACCATGTAAAGCTCGAGCTTGCGGAAGTCTAAAATCCTCATGCCCCCCATTAGGTAGTGGAGCTTGCCGTCGGTTACAATCTTTATGCCGCACCATGCCGTCATGCCCTTGTTTTTGGAGTCGTAGACGATGGGCTTGGCGGTGTAGTGGTAGTTGGGGTAAACTCGGGAGGGCGCCTGCACCCTTATCCAGAAAATGCCGTCCTCGTAGATTGTGCCGCCTTTTAATAATGTCTGGAAGTCCATGCGGCAGCGGTTTACGAAGCCGAATTCCATTTTCTTTACATAGCAGCCCGCGGGGTAGGAAACAAAGCTTTCGGACTCGCAGGGCGCGCCGAAGGCCTTAAAGGAATACCTTAGTATGGCGTTGTCTATGTCGAGGCAGCGGCGGTATTTTGTAATGAACAGGGGATAACCCGAAAAAACAAGCCTGCCTAAAGAAAGGTAGGACTCGGTATACTGGGCAAGCATACGCCTGTTGATAATCTTTTCGCCCTCGGAAAACTTGTCGGCAAGGATAGCCTCTCTTGCCGCCGCCAAAGCGCCGGGCGCCTCGACGGATTTGTCTTTGCCGTAGCCCGACCAGAAGGTATCGTCATTCAGCCAGATGCTGTCGTACAGGGGGTTGCAGCTGTCCATAACCCCGATATTGCCGTTGCCCAGAGGGTAGCAGTCCTCCCACCTGAGCGCCCAACACTTGCTTTGCAAAAATGTTTTCATGGATACCTCCCCTTGAAATTATACAATGATAAGAGGCTCATAGTCAATATACGCGGGACTAAACAAAAACGCCCGCGGAATCCGGCGCAGAATGGCTTTGTCGCGGGCGATATTTGCGTAATAAAAAATACGGGCATTGTGCCGGCTTCTTTTTTTGTTATTCTCCTTTGAAGGGAAGCAGGGCCATTATGCGGGCTCTCTTGATAGCCTGCGCGAGCATCCTCTGGTGCTTGAGGCATACGCCCGACATACGGCGGGGTATGATTTTGCCCTTCTCGGTGACATAGCGCGGGCGCTTCTCGCCGCTCTTGTCTATGCCCTTGTCGTTTCTCTCGATTTCTTTGGCGAGGGTGATGTAATCGATATCCTCTACCTTATTTACACAGAAGCTGCAAACCTTCCTTCTGGACGAATGCTTCATTCCGCTTTGTTTTACATCTTTGCTCATTTTATACGCTCTCCTTAATTTACCTTATTGATAAGAAATGTTAGAAGGGGAGATCTCCGTCCGGTATGGGCTGGAGCTCCTCTACCTTGCGCCTTTCTAAGAGCTCGGTATCATCGGGGAAACCTTCGGAGCGGGTGCTTAAGAACTGTACCTCGTCGGCGACTATTTCGGTTACATAGCGCTTGGAGCCGTCGGGGCCGTCGTAGCTGCGGGTCTGTATAGAACCGCAAATGCCGACCTTGCTGCCCTTACGCAGGAACTTCCCGCAGTTTTCGGCCTGGTTGCGCCAGCAGATAACGGGAAGGAAGTCTGTTTGCCTTGTGCCGTCTACGGAGCTGTAATTGCGGTTGACGGCGATAGTGAACTTGCAAACCTTAATGCCGCTGTTGGTGGTGTTAGTTTCGGGATCCCTCGTAAGGTTTCCGATTAAGATAACCTTGTTCATTTGCTGCTCCTAGACTTTTTTTGTTATCATTTGGCGGACGATACCGTCGTTGATTCTCATCTGCCTGTCGATTTCGATGGGGGCGTCGGGGCCGGACTCGAAATTGATGAGAACATAATAGCCTTCGGTCTTGTAGTTGATGGGATAGGCAAGGGTGCGGGTGCCCCACTTGTCGATACCATTGACCGTGCCGCCGAGGCTGACGATGAGATCGCTGAACTTATCGATAAGGGCGGTCTTGTCTTCCTCGCTGAGGCTGTTCTCGATGATGAATAACAGTTGGTACTTGTTCATGCTTTACCTCCTTTTGGACTGATGGCATCCCTTGGGGGATGCAAGGACGCGGTTAACCGCGGCACTACAAAATGCTATAACACATTATAGAATTATTTATATATTATGTAAAGCGATTTTTACCAAAAATAAGTTATTTAGACAAAAAATCCTTAGTTCCCGTAAGAATTACCCTGCCCCGCTCTTTATGCATGCAGATTTCGTTGGCGAGCCCGCTTGTAAGCCTTTCGCCGTCTACGCAGAAGTCCTGGGGTTTGTCCAGGCGGATGAGGCAGCGGCGGAAAGAAACGAATTTGATATTCTCGCTTTCGTACTCCGACTTAAAGCCGATAAAGAACGCCCTGAAGAAAAGAAAAAACATTTTTATAAGCCTTAATGGCCCCGTAGGCGCTTTTATCAGGAGGAGCTGGCCTTTGCCGTCGTTTAGGTTAAACAGCCTGTTGAAGTTGAAGCCGAAAACATACCTCGAGTTCACCGCCATAATGAGGGTGTAGCAGCCCTCGAAGGAGCGATCGTCGGCCTTAACGGAGGCGTTTATTCGGTGGACTTTGTATTCCTTAAAGGCGTAAAGGTAGTAAACAAGCCTTTTGAAAACCTTTTTGTGCTTGCTTTTGGGAAGGTAGCCTATGGGGGTAAAGCTGCCCGCGGCGGCGACATAAGAAAACAGCCTGCCGTTTATCTCGCCGAGGTCTAGCTTAAACTGCCCTCTTTGGGTGTTGGCGGAGTCCAGCTTTTTGAGGGTGTGCGCGCAGTCGTTAAAGGTGCCGCAGGGTATATAGTAAAGCTCTATGTTTTTGTCGCGCAGGGCGTTTATCGCATAGTTAAAGGTGCCGTCGCCCCCGCAAAGAACGAGGATATCGTAGCCCTCGCTTTCCTTAGCTATGTCGAAGCGGTCTTCGGCTTTATATACTTTTTTGTGAACTATGCCGTAGGCTTTGGTTAGCGCGGCGATAAGCTCTTTGTCCCCGTCGACGCCGTCGGCGTTACCGCTCGAGGAATTTATAAGCAACAGACATTTCATACTTTATATAATTATATCATAAATTAATGTAATTAAGAACATCCGCTCAGGTGTGGAACAGCCTTATAAGCTCCTGTTTTATCTTTTTGTGCGAGAATATCAGCGTGACAATTACTATAAGCCCTCCGAGCGACGCCGTGAGTATCGACAACAGCTTGAAGGAGGAATCCGTAAACAGAAGCACGACAAAAGGCAGCATACCGAGCAAGGCTATCGAAAGAAGATTAAGAAGGTATTTTTGCGGGTGCCTGTGGTTAATTACGATGAAAACCGAAACGGTTAGCATCGCCAGGATATACAGCGAGGGAAGCACATACTCGTAGATAAACAGCGGGCGGGGCAAAAGCTTGCGCCCGATTATCGCGACTATCGTGAGCATTATGGTTTGCATAACAACCTTCTGGCTGAAATACCCGAAGTTTTGTATGGTAAACCGTATGGAAATGTAGATGTAAGCAAGCGCCGCCATTATGAAGAAAGACAATTTGAGGTTTTCGGTTACGATGTATTCGGTGCCAAGCGCTATCGCCGAAAGATAGACGGCGATGCCAAGGTAAATCTTGTCGAAAAGGGTTGTCGAAAATAAAGAAGCCCTCTTCCTGGCTGGATAGGCGCGGGGAAGCTTAAGCGCCTCGGACAACGCGCCTCCGCTGAACGGCACATGGCACAAGGGGCATAAGGTAGTCTTACAGCCTATCTCGATTTGGCAATGAGGGCATTTCATCTTATTTTTCTATCGGCGTGACGACAACGCCGTCCCTGGTGTCAAGAATGTTGTATCCCATCTCGTTTATGCGGGTGCGCAGGCTGTCGGCAAGGGCAAAATCCCTGTTTTTCTTGGCGGCTGCCCTTTGCTCCACAAGCTCGGCGATTTCGGGCGGCAGGGGGGCGCTCTCCTCTTTCTTGGGCGCGGGTAGCTTGTCCAAAGACAGCCCGAACACCTTGTCGAACTCTAAGGCCAGATTGTAGATATCTATGCTTTTGGGCTCCTTAACCGCCGTAAACAGTACTCCCAAAGCAAGAGGGATGTTGAGGTCGTCCTCTATTGCCGCCTTAAACTCGGAGCGGTACTTCGCGAGAGTTTCGGCGGGCGTTTTGGCGGGGGAAGCCTTGTGCTGGGCAAGCTGGTTGAGAAGCCTCTCGCGGCTTACCTTTGCGGCATCCATACCGTCGAAGGTGAAGTTTAGCTTCTTGCGGTAGTGGGCGTTGAGGCAGAAGAAACGGAAGTCCATGGGGCTGTATCCCTTCTCCTCAAGCTGGGCTATCGTGTAGGTGTTGCCCAGGCTTTTGCTCATCTTGCCGCCGTCAACAAGCATAAACTCGCCATGCAGCCAGTAGTTTACGCTTTGCTTGCCGGTTAGCGCCTCGTTCTGGGCTATCTCGTTTTCGTGGTGGATGGGTATGTGGTCTACGCCGCCGCTGTGGATGTCAAAGACTTCGCCGAGGTACTTCTGGCTCATAACCGAGCACTCGATGTGCCAGCCGGGGTAGCCTTTGCCCCAGGGGCTGTCCCATTGCATGATGTGCAGGGGGTCGGCCTTTTTCCAAAGGGCGAAATCGGCGGGGTGGCGCTTTTCGCTGTTTACCTCTACGCGCGCGCCGGCGATTTGCTCGTCCAGCTTGGCGCCCGACAGCTTGCCGTAGCCTTCAAATTTCTGAATGTCGAAGTAAATGCCGTCGGAGGTTTCGTAGGCGTAGCCCGCCTCGAGCAGCGCCTCCACATATTTTATCATGTCGTTTATGTGGTCGGTGGCTTTGGCTATAATTTCGGGCCTTCCGATATTCAATTTTCCCAAATCCTCGAAGAACACCTTGGTGTAGTATTCGGCTATTTCCCACGGGCTCTTCTTTTCGGCGCGGCTTGCCTGCACCATTTTGTCTTCGCCGTCGTCGCTGTCCGCCATGAGGTGGCCTACATCGGTGATGTTCAGGACGCCCTTAAGCTTGTATCCTTCGTAGCGCAGGGCGCGGCGCACAAGGTCCATAAAAATGTAGGTGCGCAGGTTGCCTATGTGGGCGTAGCTGTACACGGTAGGGCCGCATGAGTACATCGTTACGGCCTTGCCGAGGGGCTCGAAATCCTGCTTTGTACGGGTGAGAGTGTTATAGAACTTAAGCATTGTTTTGTCCTTTTGGTTTATCTTTATCGTCGTCGTTTATTACCTGGTTGGAAATCGAGTAGCGGCAGCTTTCGACGCCAAGCTGATCCTCAAGCGCGGCAAGGCGCTTGTTTATGCGCGCAAACTCCTCAAGTATGGGGTCGGGGAGCTTCTGGTCCAGATCGTTATATTTTACGCCGTGCATCCTTACAACCCTGCCGGGGACGCCCACTATGGTGCTGTGCGGGGGCACATCCTTAAGGACAACCGAGCCGGCCCCTACCTTGCAGCCCTCGCCTATAACTACAGGGCCGAGGATTTTGGCGCCCGCCGAAATCATAACATTGTCGCGGATGGTGGGATGGCGCTTGCCGACATCCTTGCCCGTGCCGCCCAGGGTGACTCCCTGATAGATGGTGACATTGTCGCCTATCTCGGTGGTTTCGCCTATTACGACGCCGACGCCGTGGTCTATAAACATACCCTTGCCTATTACGGCGCCGGGGTGGATATCGATGCCCGTCTTTCTCTTGGCGCGGGCGCTGAGCAAAAAGGCGAAGAACTTGCAGCCCTTGGCATAGAACCAATGGGCTACGCGGTAATAAATCATGGCCTTTATGCCGCTGTAGGTTAGAAGAACCTGTAGCTTGCTTTGTGCCGCCGGGTCTCTCTCCATTGCGGCGTTTATGTCGCTCTTTATATTTTCGAACATGCTGCCTCTTTTGACGATAATTCTCCGAATTTAATTGTGGAGCGGCAAAAGGTCGCTCCACAAACAGTTTATCGTATCAGTATATAATTATGCTTTTGCGGGTTGATGTGCGTCGGTTAGCGCTTGCGGTATTGGTCGGCGGGAGCTATGCCGTAGCGGGGCACCTGCCCGGGCTTGACGGGAAGCTCGTTGGGGCCGTAGATGTGCGGCCTGTTGCCCTTGGGCACAAATGTGATGGGCTTGGGCTGGCGGTTGTGCATTACGAGCGGCAGGATTATGAGAAGGATGGGCACCGCCACGAGCACTATGAGGTACAGAAGGTTAATGATTATCTGTAAGCTGCTTTCGGCAAGGAATTCGTCGAAGTAGGGGGTGAAGTAGCCGGTAAGGGCGGATAAAATTCCGTCTCCGTTCAGCGCCTCGACCTCGGCGAAAGCGGGCATAATCATCGTGAGAAGCCCGAACAACAGGATAAGTATGGGTATGACATGCAGCCTCCTGGAGGTATAGGTGAACATCCTGAAGACGCAAAGTATGAGCTCTGCCAAACAAAGGATTACCGTAACCCAGAGGCAGACAACCGCGCCGTTTGTGGCTATGTAGCGGACAATCGCCGTCCAGTCGTATTTGCCGCTGGCGTCCTTGACGATTTCCATGCTGTTAAGGCGGTTTTCGGCGTTCATGAAGCGGATGTAGTACCAGCTTCTGCCCTGCATCTGGTCGAGGTTTTCAATGAAATCAACCCTGTTGCGGCTGAACATGGGCATGCGGAACACGGCCTTTAGCATATCCACCGCCGTGATGTCTATGGACACCATCTTGAGGTCGGCGTAGAGGAAGACATATTCGGGCACGGTGCCGTCGGGAGCCTTGTATTCGACACCGTTGGGTAGGTAGTCGTTGGGGGTTTGGTAGGTGCCCTTGGGCCAGTTGCCGTCGTTGGGCACGCGGAAATCCTGCTCGCCGGGGCCAAGCCTTATGTAGGCGATAGAGGTAACCGAGAGCTTGATGTCGCTGGAAATCGAATCTTCTATCGAGTTGATGGTGGCGGCGGGAAGAATAAAGCTTATAAGCATAAAACACGCCATGACGGCGAGGATGAGCACCATAAAGAAGGGCAGCCCCGCGCCGTAGTACCTGGTTTTGCCGAAGAAGGTTTTGAAGTCGAAGTCTACTTCGGAGTACCTGTCGGCGTATTTGCCCAGGGACTTAACCTGCTTGTTGCGCTCGGAAGCCAAGGCGAGCTTTGCCGAGGCAAGCTCGGCGGCTATGACATTGCTGTTGTAGTCGCCGGTTATAACCTTCGCGAGGATTGCCTTGTATTCCTTGCGCTTGGCGCGCAGGCGGGCTTTTATGTAAGGCGATTCGGCTTCGCGGATATCGAATTTTATCTCGTTAATTTTGCGGTTGAGCAAATCGATAAGAAGCGCTTCGTCTTTTTCGGTCCAGGTAGCCGAAAAAATTTTGGCGTTGGACAATGGTTTTTGAGCCATACTATTCTCCCGTTTTACCAAACCTTCCTTGGTTCGGCCCGATAGATATTTAATATTATATAACGATTCCCGCCGAATATCAAGCCCTTATCTTATTTACTACACATTGAATCTAAAAATTACCACATCGCCTTCCTGCATGACATAATCCTTGCCTTCGCTTCTTACCTTGCCCTTTTCTTTGGCGGCGGCGTAGGAGCCGCACTCCAACAGGGTTTCGTAATTTACGACCTCGGCGCGGATAAAGCCTTTTTCGAAGTCGGTATGGATTTTGCCCGCGGCTTGCGGCGCTTTGGTGCCCACGGGAATTGTCCACGCCCGTGTTTCTTTTTCGCCCGCCGTAAGGTAGCTCATAAGCCCCAAAAGCCTGTATGACGATGTTATAAGCTTGTCCAGGCCCGAGCGCTCTATGCCCATGGCCTCCATAAACTCCGCGCGCTCTTCGGGAGGAAGGGCGGCAAGTTCCGCCTCCAGCCTGGCGCAGAGAGCCACCGTTTCGCTTCCTTCAGCCTCTGCGTAGGCCTTTACCTTTTTGACATACTCGTTGTCCTCGGCTTCGTTCTCGGCCGTGTTGGCGACATAGATTACCTTCTTTTGCGTGAGCAGGAACAGCCCGTCGGCAAACTCCTTTTCCTCATCCTTAAGCTTTACGCTTCGGGCGGGCTTTCCTTCGGCAAGCGCGGCGTGTATCTTTTCGAGTATCTCCAGCTCGGCAAGATACTTCTTGTCGCCGCCTTTTGCGGAGGCTTTTGTTTTGTCAATTCTTTTGGTTAGGGATTCCAAATCGGCAAGAACGAGTTCCAGATTTATCGTTTCGATATCCCTTATCGGGTCTATGCTTCCCTCGACATGGATTATTTCGGGGTCGTCGAAACAGCGCACGACATGCACTATGGCGTCCACCTCGCGGATGTGGGAAAGGAACTTATTGCCTAAGCCTTCGCCGCGGCTGGCGCCTTTAACCAGCCCCGCGATATCCACAAACTCGATTACGGCGTGGGTGATTTTTTGGGAGTTGTACAGCGCCGCGAGCTTATACAGCCTTTCGTCGGGCACGGCGACTATGCCCACATTGGGTTCTATGGTGCAAAAGGGGTAGTTGGCGACCTGCGCCCCCGCCTGCGTTATGGTGTTGAACAGTGTGCTTTTTCCTACATTGGGAAGTCCGACTATACCAAGCTTCATTTGTTGTCCTCTTTGAATAATATTCCGCTTTTTTTGATTTTCTCTTTGGCAGCCCGAAGAGCGTTATCCACCGCTTTTGACGAAATTTTCAGGGCTGAGGCGATTTCCTTGTACGAATACCCCTCGAGGTAAAGCCTGAGCGCCTTTGCCTGCCTGGGGGTAAGGACACTGTCTACCTTGCGGTAGAAGCCCTCGGTTTCTTCCTCGTCTATGTAGCTCGCGACGGGGTCGGGCGACAACAAATCGGTCGCCTCGGGCAAAAACTCCTCTTCGTTTTCGCCGACAGCAAGGCTTGAGGCCGTGTTGAGCGCCTTGTGCTTTTCGCGGGAGTATGCCCTAAGGGCGTCGTTTATCTTGTTTCGGATGCAAACCGAGGCGAAGGCGGCGAAGCTTGCCTTGCTTTTGCCCGCCTTGAATTCCCTGATAGCTTTAAGCAGCCCGATTGTGCCTTCCTGTATGAGGTCCTCCCCGTCGCCTCCCGAGGCAAGAAAAAACCCCGCCCGCGCTATCCTTCGCACAAGCGATTTGTAATTAACGATAAGCCTTTCGATGCTTTCGGAATCCCCCGCCTGCGCCTTCAATAAAAGCCCGAGCTCTTCGGAAGCGTCCTGAGGGAGATTATTTATCGCTTTATCCATCATCTACTTTTGTTGCCTCTGCCTTACAGCCTCGTAAAGCAGCGCGCCGCACGCCACCGAGGCGTTAAGCGAGTTTACCTTGCCGAGCTGAGGCAAAGATATAACGCCGTCGGCAAGCTTTTTGGTCAGGGCGTTTACTCCTTTACCCTCGCCGCCTATCACAATGGCGACATTACCCGTGAGGTCGGTTTCGTAAACTGAGGCGCCGTCCATGTCGGCGGCGTATACCGTAACGCCCATATCCTTCAGCTTTCTTACGGCGTCGTTTATGTTTGTAACCTTGGCAATGGGCACATATGCCGCGGCGCCCGCGCTTGTGCGGATCGCAGTTTCGTTTACCGTGGCGTTTCTGTGCTTGGGTATGACGACGCCCGTTGCCCCCGCGCAGTCGGCAACCCTTATTACGGCGCCCAGGTTGTGCGGATCCTCAACGCCTTCGAGAAGGACAAAAAGCACCGGCGCTTTGTCCGAACAGGCCGCCTCGGTGAGGGCGTCGAAGTTGGCGTACACAAACTCTGTCACGACGGCAATGGCGCCCTGATGGCGCTTTGCCTCGCTCATTCTGTCCAGGGCTTCCTTGTCGGTAAACTGCACCCGGATGTTTTGCTTTCTCGCCTCGGCGACAAGCCTGTTGAGCCTGTCGGAGAAGGCGCCTTTTTGGATATATAGCTTTTCTACCGTAAGCCCGCCGCCCAGTGCCTCGCCGACGGCATTAATGCCTTCTATAATCATTTTGTCTCCTTTTGGGTTTCCGTTTCGCTGGTTTGGGCGCCGTTTTCGGCGTAAGCGAGCTCCATAAGCTCGGCCAGCCTTTCGTGAAAGCCGCCCAGATACAGATATCCGACCACGCCCTCGAAGCCTGAGGCAATGCGGTAGTCGATAATCGTCGAGTTCTTTGCCGAGGTCGGTTTTTTGACATTACGGCAACGCTTGTACACGGCGAGCTCCTCCTCGGTAAGTACGCTAAGGATATGCTTTAGCGCCTGCGCCTGGCTTGTGGCGTTAACGAACGCCGAAGCCTTGCGGTGCAAAGGCCCCGCCTTTTCGCCGCTTAAAGCCGCGAGCGCCGCCCTCACATACAGAGTCTGCACGCTGTCGCCCACAAAGGAAAGCACGGCGGGGTTCATCATGTTAAGCTCCCGCTTATCGAGGGTGGTTGGGGCAATGGGCAAAAATCTGGCGGCGTCCATGTCATTTATTATACATCAAAAAAACAAAATTGAAAACTTTCGGGCTTGATATTTTGATGTTTTGTGTTATACTGATTTAGTTAACTGAGATTTTAATTTATGTATCATAATACATAAAAGAAGGAGAGAGAGGATGAAACTTGACTACATCAAAACATTAAAAGTAGGCACAGCTTTCGCCATTATTATGGTTTTCTGGACCGCCTACGACTATGTTGTGCCGCTGCTTCTCGAGAACGCCTACGGCCTCAGCAATATGTGGCGCGGGTTTATAATGGGCCTCGATAACCTTTTGTCCCTGTTTTTGCTGCCTTTGTTCGGTAAGCTTTCGGACAAGACCAACACCAAGTACGGCAAGCGCACGCCCTATATAGTGCTTGGCACGATAGCTTCGGTGCTTCTTATGGTGTTCGTGCCCGTTTCGGCAAACGGACAGCTCAAGAAGGCTATGGCTCTCCGCCAGGAAATAACCCAAACCTGGGTAGACGGCTACACCTATGTAGACGACAGCGGAAAAACCTACGATGCCGAAGCCCTTTACACAATGCTTTTTGAGAAGGGCAAAGAGAACTCGGACTACTGCGACCACGCTTACCTTAAGCTGAACGGCATAGATTCCCTGGACGATTACCTTAAGATAGCGCTTAATCCTTACAAAAACCCTGACGGAAGCGATTCGCTTAACAAGAAGGGCGAGCTAACTCTCTCGGATGGCTATGTCAAGTTTGTAGAGACCGGCATAAACACCTTCGCCAGCAATCAGGTTAACAACACAATAACGATGAGAAACGCGGGCTCCCTCGCCGCTTACATGGTGGTGCTGCTCCTTGTGCTTATCGCCATGGCGACTTATAGAAGCCCGGCGGTCGCGCTCATGCCCGATGTCACGCCCAAGCCCTTGCGCAGCCAGGCCAACGCAATGATTAACCTCGCCGGCGGCGCGGGCGGCGCTATATCCTTTATAATTTATACTGTGGTGCTTCTTATAAATCCCACGGGCTACATCGCGATATTCATCTGCGTGGCGGCGGCAATGCTTGCCCTGCTCGCTGCCTTCCTGCTGCTCGTAAAAGAGCCCAAGCTCGTTGAGGAGTGCAGGGTAATCTGCGAAGAGTACGGCATCTCCAACGACGAGGATATGCCCATCAAGTCCGACGACGGCGCGCTGCTAAGCGGAAATGTCGAGGAAGTAAATAAGCTTAAGAAAGCCAAGCTTACTTCCTTTATCCTTATTCTCGCGTCGATATTCATGTGGTTTATGGGCTACAACGCCGTAACCAGCAACCTTTCGATTTACATCACCCGCACCCTTAACCTTTCGGAAGGGCTCGGCGGTGTCATTTCGGGCGTATCTATGGGCATCTCGGCGATCGCCTTCATCCCCGTAGGCTACCTGGCGGTAAAGATAGGCCGCCGCAAATCCATTATGATGGGCTTCGCTTTCGCTGTTGTATCTTTTATCCTTGTATTCTTCTTTGCCGCCAACCCGGGAAGCGCCGTAATCTACCTGTTTACGATATTCTACCTGATAGCCGGCTTCGGCCTCATTATCGCCAATGTTAACACCTTCCCCATGGTTGTCGAGCTCTCCAGCACCGACAGCGTGGGCAAATATACCGGCCTTTACTACACCGCCACCATGAGCGCCCAGGCCATAACCCCCTTTATCGCGGGTATAGTTATGGACAAATTCGGCAACAAGTATCTGTTCCTTTATTCGACCATCTGCGTGGTGATAGCAATACTGCTTATGGTATTCGTAAAGCACGGCGACAGCAAGGCGGTGCCTCCCAAGTCCAAGCTCGAAATGCTGGGCGCGGGCGACGATTAATCCGACAAAACGGGAGTTTCGGAGTATGAGAAAGCTTATCCTATCCCTACTGATGATAGCCGTCATTTCTATCGGAGCTGTTATGATAACGGCTTGCTCCAGCGAGTCCCCCGTACCCGGCGTAGCGTGGGCGGAAAAAGAAACGCTCACCTACGAGATTAAAGAGGGCGACACCCTTATCGGTACCCTCACGGTGGTTTCCGAAAGGCTTAAGGGCGGCGAGTATAAAATCGAGCGCCTGCGCGAAGAGCCCTTCAAACTTTCGTCGGGAAGCGCCAGAGTGACAAAAGTCGCGACTGACACGCAGGGCAAGGAAATAATGTACTCGGAGAGCCTTCTTAACGGCTTCACCTCTCTTGCTTCTTACAAGAAGGTAGATTATAACGGTGTAAGCTACGAGAACAAGGTTTATCACGAGGGCAGGTATTTTTATTACAGCAAGAACGGCGGCGACTACAAGCGAATAAAGGCCAACGGCGGCTACGCCGACAACGAGCTTTTGTATAACATCATAAGGCTGTACGACATAGACGGCGGTTACAGTTCGGAATACAAGGTGCTTAGCCCCAATACCGACAGCCTGGAAAAAATCGCGGTGAGCGTATCCGACGACGCCACCAACTTCGCCCTCAGGTATACCGACAGAAACGGCGGGCAGCAGGAGCAAACCGTCGCGTGCCTTAAAGCGGTATTCCGCAAGACCGAATCCCCCTCGGGGCAGCCGATATCGGTATGGTACGCCAAGTCCTCCTTCATTCTTAAGGGAAGCAGCGTTTCCCCACGCAACGAAAGCTTTTACATTCCCGTAAAGATTGTCGAGAACAACCTGACCTACAGCTTAATAAACGCAAAAGCGGAATAACAAAAAAAGGGCTCGGAAGGAGCCCTTTTTGATTGGGAAACAGGAGATTATACCTATACAACCATATTGTTGACAACCTTCATTATCTCGACTTCCTCCAATGTGTTGGCGTCGATGTAGACATAAAACTCTTCGTCCTCGCGCTCGCAGAAGAACTCGTAGGCGAATATCTCGGTGTTCCACTTTGTGGGGATAACCACGGTGCGGGTCTCTACTATGGTGAGCTTCTTGCTTACCTTTTCGGCTGCCTGTTCGGGGGTGGCGGAAGGCGGGTCAAGGCTTCTGTCTATATGGTTGTAGGCGTAGCCCGTGGCGTCGAAGGCAAGCACGCAACCGTCGTCGCCAACCTTAAGCTTGACGAAATCGGGATAGTAAAGGATATCGTCATGGAAGAAGATATAATTGAGATACACCGCCCCCTCGCCGGGCGTCACCCATACGAGTTTCAGGTTTTCGTAGCCCATTGTAACAAGCACTTCTTCAGCCTTTTCGGTTGCCTCTTCGATATCGATCTCGGCGCCTCCTTTATCGTGGCTGGAGGTATACAGCACCAGCTTTCCGCCGTGCTCGGATATCTGCGCGAGCCCCTCGCCTTCTTCGGTGGCCACGCTGAACACAAAACTGGGGATGCTGCCCATAGTCTTTTCCACAAAGGCGATTTCTTTGGCGTCCTTGAAGATTTCGCGCGCCCGAGCCTCGGCGGCTTCCTGCGTAACTTTAGGCAGGGAGTTAAGGTATTTTGCTTCGCGGATGGCTGTGGCGTCGCTGAACGGCCCGTCGTATATCATCTCGGGGTAGTCGATATTGGAGTCGTTATTGAAGTGCTCGTAGCAGTCCCCGAGCATCTGTATGCCTTCGTCCAGCCTGCCGACAAAGGTGGCGTCGCCCCTGAGCCCCTCGTCAACTTCCTTGAAGCTTGCCTTAAGGCTCTGCACTACTTTATACAGGGATTCGAGCTTATCCTTTTCTTCGTCGGTTAAGGGGTCGTCCGGCAGCTTTTTGGAAAGGCAATGGCAGTAGTCGCCCATCTGGTTCAGGAATTGTATAATCTTTTCCATATTGCTGTCCTTACCCGACAGCTGGGCGAGGTTGTTTTTGGCAATCTCGGCGTTCATCCAGATTTCCGAAAGAAGGGTTTTCTGGGTCTGGCTGCCTTCCGAAACGCTGACCTTAGAAAGTTTTATCTCGATGTCGTCTATCGAGTCCATCGCTTCGATGAAGGATTTTTTATACAGGTTGTCGAGGTGGAGGTTGTATTTTTCCTTCATATCGGCGGCGAACGCCAGCGTTACCGCAAGCCCCGCCACAAGCACCAGGGCTATGACGGTACCTATAAGCAGTTCTAATTTTATCGGTCTTTTTTCTTTCATAATTCACCGCCTATACGCAGAATACATGCAATCCGATTGTAAGCCTTACCTCTTTGGAGCGGATCCAGGAGTTGGTCGCTGTTTTGGGGTTGTAATAATAAAGGCATCCGTGCGTCGGGTCCCAGCCGTTCAGGGCGTCGTTTGCCGCCTTTTTGGCGGTTTCGTCGGGGGTGAGGTTAATCTGCCCGTCGTTTACGCAAGTGAACGCCCACGGCTGATAGATAACGCCCGCTATGGTGTTGGGGAAGGAAGAACTTCTTACCCTGTTGAGAACAACCGCCGCGACGGCAACCTGCCCCGTATACGGTTCGCCCCTCGCCTCGGCGTAGACAAGCCGCGCAAGAAGGTAGGAGTCGGCGGAAGAAGCAGTGCCCGCGCTTGCCTGCGTAAGGGTTACCCCTATGGCGGCGGCGGTTTTCGGCCCCACAATGCCGTCTACGACAAGCTTATTGGTGCGCTGGAAATACTTTACCGCCGCTTCGGTCTTTGGCCCGTATATACCGTCTACGGCGCCGTTGTAATAGCCCCAGTTTTTTAGCCTCGTCTGAATGGTTCGCACCACATTGCCCGTCGAGCCTCTTTTGAGGACGGCGGCATCGGCAACCTCTTCCTGCTCGGCAAAAACATCGGTAAAAAAGACAAGGCCCGTAAATAGTACTGCAATCAAAAGCAAACCGCTGATGAGTTTCTTAGTCATACCATCTATCCTTATTTTTCTCGATTATTTCCATAATTTTTGATTTATAAACCCTTCCCTCACCGTCCGAAGGCACAAAACAAAGGGGCGGAAAGGCAACGCACCACCAGTTAGCGCCTTCTCCCGACCCGAGCCTTACCACGAGGGCGTCGTAATTGCCCGCCTCAAGCGTAAGATTTCCGTAATCCTTTTCGGGGAAGTATTCGTTTGTAAGGGAAGCCCTCGCCCCGTACCCGCTTCCCGCCAATACGCCGTTTGCCACCTCCTCGATTTCGTCCAGGCGGCTTTCTATAATCTCCTTAGCTTCCTTTGCCGATTTGCAATCCTTCAGAAGGGGTGTAAGGTAAGCCACAATCTGGTCCCTTACCTCCAGCTTAACCTGTTGGTCGGCCTCGGAATCCGAATTAGCCCTGATATGTATCCTCACATAGCCGCTCTTAGACGGCGTGCAGGCGGCAAGCGCCGCGGCAAAAACAATCAACAAAAAAATAACGGCAATCTTTCTCATCATACCCTCCGAAGAGGAGTATTGACAGAAAAACGCCGTTAAATACAAGCCAAACTAAGCCTGAAAGGCTTAACTAAAAATGAACGATGCCGGCAAATGAAAAACCTTTTATAGCTTCTCCGCCGAAAATTTCACAAGCTCCACATTGTCGGTATAAACAGCTTTAAGCTCCTGCACTTTGGCAAAATGCGGTGCCTCGGCGTGGGCCTTCAGGTCTTCTTCGCTTTCCCAAATCTCGTTGAGGAAAAGTATATCCTCGTTATCTGGTGAGAAGTAATAATCGTAGGCCAGGCAGCCCTTTTCCGCCTTAGAGGCGGCGTCTATGCCGTGCGCCCTTATTTCGGATAAAAACTTATCCCTTTGCCCTTTCTTGACATAATAAGTGACATTAATAACTAACATATCTTACCTCTTGCGCAGTTTTGTAAGTTTTTTGATATATCCAATAAGTTCCTTATTATAGTAACCCTTGTTCAGCCTCCATTCCCAGTTGCCGTAAGCGGTAGCGGGGGTGTTCATCCTGGCCTCGCTCCCTAAATCCAGATAATCCTGCATCGGTATAACCGCAAGAGAAGCCTTGCTTTTCATGGCGTAGCGGATAAGCGCCTCGGCGGGAGGATAACAGTACATTTCGGGCACGCTTTTTATTATCCCGAAGCGCTCTTTATGGCTTGAGGCGTAGAACCAGCCCTTTGTCGTGTCGTTGTCGTGGGTGCCCGTGTAGACAATACAGTTGGAGTTTTTGAAGTTACGGGCAAGGTATTCGTTGTCCTTCCTGCCGTCGAAGGCAAACTGCAAAACCTTCATGCCCTTAAAGCCCGTCTTTTCGATAAGCTCCCTTACCTTGTCGGTTATAATTCCGAGGTCCTCGGCGATAATGCGGGATTTATCCATCTTAAGCGACTTGAAAAACCCTATGCCGGGGCCCTCAATCCATTCGCCCGCGGTTGCGTCCTTGCTGCCCTCGGGTATTGCATAATAGCTTTCGAAGGCGCGGAAGTGGTCCACCCTCACGATGTCGCAAAGGGTTAGGGCGTGAAGTATCCTGGATTTAAGCCAGGCGAAGTTATCCTTTCCCATTTCCTCAAAGTTATATAAGGGGTTGCCCCAAAGCTGCCCCGTTTCGGAGAATGCGTCGGGCGGGACGCCCGCCACCCTTTTGCACTTTAGGTTTTCGTCCAGCTCGAACAGTCTGGGGTTTGCCCACACATCGGCGCTGTCGTAGGCGGTGTAGAAAGGGATATCCCCGATAAGCTTTATCCCTTTTGAGCTAAGGTAAGCCTTAAGCGCGAAATGCTGTTTATAAAAAAAGTATTGGGTAACCTTATAATAATCTATCCTTTCTTTATGTTCGGCGGCGAAGGCGGCAAGCGCCTCGGGCTTTCTGATGGTTAAATCCTTATCCCAATTATCGAAGCTTGCCATGCCGAAGCTTTCCTTAATAGCCATATAAAGGGCGTAATCGTCAAGCCAAGGCGCCTGCTTTTTGCAGAAGCGTATGTAATCTTTGGACTGCTTATTAAACCTCTTCGCGGCCAGAGAAAGAACCTCTCCCCTGTGCCGGTATATCTGCCCGAAATCGACCCTTTCGGGGTTGCCGCCCCAATTGATATTCTGGTATTCGTGCTTCTCGATAAGCCCTTCTTCGGAGAGAAGGTCCAAATCAATAAAATAATGGTTGCCCGCGAAGGACGAGGCGCATTGATAGGGCGAATTGCCGTAGCCCGTAACCCCGAGGGGCAATACCTGCCAATACTTTTGCCCGGCCTCCGCCAGAAAATCGGCGAAGCGGTAGGCTTCCTTACCCAAAGTGCCTATACCGTGCTCCGACGGCAAAGAGCTTATATGCAAAAGTATCCCGGCTTCTTTAACTTCTTTTTTCATATACCGCTATTATAGCATAGCATTGTTGTCCGCTCCAATTATTATTTACGCTTTGGGTTTTACAACAAAAAAAGAAGCCTTTTGGGCTTCCTTTAGCGCTAAGCAAAAGGCCGCCTTTCCGGCGGCCTCTTTGGTTATTGAAGTTTGACAAAAGCGCTTGCGGGATGCTTGCATATCGGGCAGATAAAATCCTCCGGCAGTGGTTCGCCCTCGTAGATATATCCGCAAACGGTGCAGACATAGCCTTTCTTGCCCGCGGTATTGGCCTTGGGCTTGATGTTCGAGGAGTAATAGCAGTAGGTTACCGAGGGCTGGTCGTTTAGTACTTTTGCCTCGGTGACTTCGGCGACAAACAGCGTATGGGTGCCGTAGTCGTGCGCGTCCGAAACCTTTGCAGATATGAGGGCGTTGGAATAATCCTTAAGGTATAAAATACCGTTTTCCGCCCTTTCGGTGGGGGTTGTAAAGCCCTCGAACTTGTCTACCGTCCTTCCGCTCTGGTAGCCGAAGCGCTTGAACAGCTCGAACGGCACCGACTCGGTGAGCACCGACACATTAAATAACCCTGTTCTCTTGATTATTTCGTTGGTGTAGGTGTCGCGGCTGACATTCACGGTTATGCGCTTGGGCTGATCGGTCAGCATTACGACTGTATTGTTAATACTGCCGTTGTCGCGGCCGTTTGTGTCCCTCGCGGTAAGCAGATAAAGCCCGTAGCTTATCTTAAAAAACGCTTTGTCTTCTATCATGGGGCCCCCCGATAAGCCGATATTAATAGTTTTCGGCTCTCAGTTCGAAGTAGCTTTGCGGATGGGCGCACACGGGGCAGACATCGGGAGCGCTGGTCGCAAGAAGCAGGTGCCCGCAGTTGCGGCATTCCCACAGCACGACGCCGGCTTTCTCGAATACGGCCTTGGCCTCGACATTGGCGAGAAGCTTGCGGTATCTTTCTTCGTGGGTCTTTTCGATGGCGGCTACCTTTCTGAACTTCTCGGCGAGATCGGGGAAGCCTTCCTCGTCGGCCTCTTTGGCGAAGGTGGCGTACATTTCCGTCCACTCGTAGTGTTCGCCGGCGGCGGCGCTGACAAGGTTTTCGGCGGTGCCGCCGAGGGCTTCAAGGGCCTTGAACCAAAGTTTGGCGTGCTCTCTCTCGTTGCCGGCGGTCTTTAGGAATATCTCGGCGATTTGCTCGTAGCCTTCTTTCTTTGCCACGCTCGCGAAATAGGTGTATTTGTTGGTGGCTTCGGACTCGCCGCCGAAGGCAGCCCTGAGGTTGGCCTCTGTCTTTGTGCCCTTAATGCTCTTGCCTACCACTATAAGCTTGTCGTCTGTCGCTTTGCAGACGGGGCAAACGGGGGTTTCCCCTTCTTTTACTTCAAACTGGGCTCCGCACACTGTGCATTTGTATTTAATCATAAAGCGTTATCTCCTTTTTACAATATTTACCTTTTCCTTTCGGCAAAGGCTTAAAGTATTATATCACAATCGCGCCAAACAATGCAAGACATAAAAATCTTGCCATAACACGCTTAAAACTCCGTCAAAAAGGCAATAAAATGCTTGATTGCCGATATTTTTCGTGCTATAATAGCAAAGCATTCCGTATAGGGTGCGGAGGTCAAGTTAATGGATTGGTATTTGTTTTATAATGTCTTGTCTATAATCTTCATGGTGATGATGGTTCTGCTCTCCATAGCGATGATAATTATCGTCATCCTACAGGAGGGCAACGAAACTAATCTCGGCGCTATAACGGGCGCGGCCGAATCTTTCTTTGGTAAAAACAAAGCCAAGACTCTGGACAGCAAATTCAAAAGATGGACAATGATAATTTCAGGCTCGATACTTGTTTGCTCGATACTGTTTTTCGTAGTTTATCTTCTCAGGGCCAGGCTGGGCTAAAACAACAACCAATAACCTAATACCATAAAGAATCGGCTATATAATTTATAGCCTTTTTTTTATTTATATGGTATACTTATTAAACAAATCCGCTGGGTTAAGATGGCAAATTTCAAGACTATTGTCACAAATAAGAAGGCCTACCACGACTTCTTCATAGAGGAAACCTACGAGGCGGGAATAGAGCTATTAGGCTCCGAGGTAAAGAGCGTAAGGCTTGGGAATATCAACCTCAAAGAAAGCTACGCTGTTGTAAAAAACGGCGAGGTGCTCCTTCTTAACGCCCACATTTCGCCCTACAAAATGGCGTCGATGTACAGGCCCGACCCGTACAGGACGAGAAGGCTTCTGCTGCACAGGCACGAGATAAACAAGATTAAAGCCAAGGTAGAGCAAAAGGGCTACACCCTTGTGGTAACAAAGCTTTATTTCAAAGAAGGGCTTATAAAAGCCGAGCTGGGGGTCGCCAAGGGCAAAGAGGGGCAGGATAAACGCCGCGACATAATGGAAAAAGACACAAAGCGCGAAATCCAAAGGGCGCTTAAGGAACAAAATTACAGATAAAGAGGGACAAGATGAAAAACATCGCCACAAAATGCGTGCAGGCGGGCTACAAGCCCAAAAACGGAGAGCCCAGAGTGGCTCCCATAGTGCAAAGCACTACCTTCTATTACGAAACCCCCGAGGAGATGAGCGACCTTTTCGACCTCAAAAAGTCGGGCTATTTCTACACCAGGCTCGGCAACCCCACTATGGGATATCTGGAGGAAAAGGTAGCGGCTCTCGAAGGAGGCGTAGGCGCGATGGCGACCGCAAGCGGAATGTCGGCTATCCTTATAGCCGTAACCAACCTCTGCGAGGCGGGCGACAACTTCTTGTCGATGTCCACGATATACGGCGGCACCTACAACCTGTTTAATGTCACCCTGCGCAAACTGGGTATCGAGTGCCGCTTCTTCGGCGGCGAGGCTACCGAGGCCGAGATAGAAGCCCTCATAGACTCCAAAACCAAGCTTATCTTTATAGAAACCCTCGCCAACCCCGCGATGTTAGTGCCCGACTTCGCAAGGATTGCCGCCGTAGCCCAAAAGCACGGCATAGTCCTTATGGCGGACAGCACGCTTACAACCCCCGTAATCTGCCGCCCAATCGAGCACGGTGTTAACATAGTGGTTCATTCTTCCACCAAATACCTCGACGGGCACGCCGCCAGCGTAGGCGGCATAATTGTCGACGACGGCAAATTCCCCTACCTCGGCAATCCCCGATATCCCCGCTTTAACGAGCCCGACGCCAGCTATCACGGTATGGTGTTTGCCAAAGACGCGGGGGCCGCGGCCTACATTACCCGCGCGAGAGTAATAGGGATGAGGGACTTCGGCGCGCAGATGGCGCCAATGAACGCGTGGCTAACAATGAAAGGGATAGAAACCCTGCACCTTAGGATGCCCAGGCACAGCAGCAACGCCCTGGCGGTGGCCCGAATGCTTAAGGGCCATCCCGCGGTGGAGTGGGTCAAGTACGCGGGATTGCCCGGCGACGCGAACTTTGACAAGGTGCAAAAATATTTTGACGGAGGCATGGCGTCGGGCATGGTGACCTTCGGTATAAAGGGCGGCAGGGAAGCCGCCGCCAGGTTCCAGAAGGCGCTAAGGCTCTTTGCCATCGTCACGCACATAGCCGACTGCCGAAGCTGTGTCCTGCACCCGGCAAGCACAACCCACAGGCAGCTTTCGGACACCGACCTCATCGCGGCGGGAATAAGCGACAACCTCGTCCGCCTTTCGGTGGGCATAGAGGGCGAAAGCGATATCCTTGAGGATCTCCTTAACGCCCTGGAGGAAAGCCAGAAGTAGCCGCACATACCCTCAATAAAAAGGAGAATAATATATGCCGATTGTAATACCTCAAACGATACCGGCCTATAAAGTATTGGAGCGCGAAAACATATTCGTAATGACGCAAAGGCGGGCGGAATCGCAGGATATCCGTCCTCTTGAAATCGCGATATTAAACCTGATGCCCACAAAGATAGAAACAGAAACCCAGCTGATGAGGCTTCTTTCCAACACCCCGCTTCAGGTTAACATCACCCTTGTCGAAACCGAAACATACAAATCGTCGCACACCGCGCGCGACCATATGGAGAGGTTCTACAAAACCTTCGACAGCATAAAGGACAAGATGCTGGACGGCCTTATTGTCACGGGCGCGCCCGTCGAAACGCTGGAGTTCGACAATGTCCACTACTGGGAAGAGCTAAAGATGATAATGGACTACGCCGACAAGAATGTCACCTCGACGATATTTATATGCTGGGGTGCGCAGGCGGCGCTGTTCCACTATTACGGGATAGGCAAAAAGCCGTTGCCCAAAAAGATGTTCGGCGTTTTCCGCAACTCCGCCCAGGCCGAGTTCGAACCGCTGCTGAAAGGGCTTGACGACACCTTCTATATCCCCCACTCCAGGCACACAACGGTGGACGAGGAAGCCGTGCGCGCCTGTCGCAAGCTTAAGGTTATAGCCTCGGGCGACGAATGCGGGCTTTCCATAGTCAAGTCGGCGGACAACAGAAAGTTCTTCTTCTTCGGGCATTCGGAGTACGACCGCGAAACCCTCAAAAACGAGTACCTTCGCGACCTCAACAAAGGGCTTGCCATCGACCCGCCCAAGAATTACTTCATAGACGGCGACATCGAGCGCATAAACCTCAGCTGGAGAAGCACGGCTAACCTGATATTCTACAACTGGCTGAACTACTATGTATATCAGGTGACCCCCTACCTTCTGGAGAAAAAATGATAGTCACCCGGGTAGCCCTAAAGGATTTTCTAAGCTATCCTTCTGAGGATGTCGGTTTTGGCGGCGGCCTCAATGTCATCACGGGCGAAAACGCCGCGGGCAAAACCAATCTGGTCGAAAGCCTGTATTTTGCCTCGCTTGGCAGAAGCTACCGCCACAGCAAGGACAAAGAGCTTATCCGCTGGGGCGCCGGGAACGGGGCAAAGGTCACCGTTTTTGTGCAGAAAAGGTACAGCAAGCACCGTATAGATATGTATGTCGACCCGCAAGGGCGAAAGAGCATTATGGTGGACGGGCTCCCCCTGCAAAGGATGGGCGAGCTAATGGGCGTGCTTAATGTCGTATTCTTCGCCCCCGACGAGATTTCGCTTGTCAAGGAGTCCCCCGCCTACCGCCGCAGGTTTCTGGATATTAGCCTGTGCCAGCAGAGCAAAGCCTACTTTTATACCCTGCAAAGGTATAACAAGCTGCTCGCCCAAAGGAACACACTTCTTAAAACCAACAAGGGCCGCCCGTCCCTTCCCGATATGCTCGAGCTCGTGGACGGCGATTTTGTCAGGTGCGCGGCGTTTATAATCCAGGAGAGGGCAAAGTTTGTGGCAAAGCTCGCCCCTTACGCCGCGGTTAAGCACTCGATGCTCACTTCGGGAAAGGAAGCCTTAAGGGTAAGCTACGAAACGGAGGAAGTAAGCCTCGACAACACCGCCGCGGACTTCGCCAAGCGCCTCAAGGAGGCTCTACCCAAGGACAGCAAGCTGGACTACACCACGGTTGGCCCGCACAGGGACGACATAAAGCTTGCCGCCAACGATGTCGATATCCGCAGCTTCGGCTCGCAGGGGCAGCAGAGGTCGGCGGTATTGTCGCTTAAGCTCGCCGAGATAGAGCTGTTTAAGGAAAAGACGGGCGAAACCCCCGTTTTGCTTCTGGACGATGTGCTTTCGGAGCTGGACGACACCCGCAAGGACGCTTTATTCAGCGCCCTCGAGGGCATACAAACGATGGTAACCTGCACCGAGTTCAAATACCCACTCGGTAAGGAATACAAAAAATTCATAATAAAGGACCGCAAAGTTCTAACGGAGTAAAGACGACATGCCCGAATTTATCAATCCCAACAAGCTACGAATTGCCCGCCTCGTCGAAATCGAAGGCGTAACCGCCGAAGAGATATATTCCCTTCTTGCCGTGCCGCAGGACAGCGAAATGGGCGACTACGCCCTTCCTTGCTTCCGCTTCGCCAAAGCCTTAAGAAAGGCTCCGCAGGCGATAGCCGCCGAGCTCGCCCAAAGGATAGGGGACAACGGCTTTTGCAAGGCCGAGGCCGTAAACGGCTACCTGAACTTCAGGCTCAACAAGGCCATGCTCGCGAGAGATACCCTCAATTCGGTTATATCCCTGCAAGACAAATTCGGCGATTCCGAGGCAGGCAAGGGCAAGACCGTCTGCATAGACTTCAGCTCGATTAACATCGCGAAGCCCTTCCATATAGGGCACCTAAGCACAACCGTGATAGGCGCCGCCCTTTACAGGGTGTACAAAAAGATGGGCTACAACGCCGTGGGCATCAACCACCTCGGCGACTGGGGCACCCAGTTCGGTAAGCTCATAGTAGCCTTCAAAAAGTGGGGCAGCAGCGAAGACCTTAACAAAAGAGGCATCCTCGCCCTCACGGATTTATATGTCCGCTTCCACAGCGAAGCCGAAAAAGACCCCGCCCTGGATGAAGAGGCGAGAAGAAGCTTCAAGTCCCTGGAGGACGGCGACGCCGAGGCAACCGGGCTTTACAACCTCTTCAAAGAGATAACCCTAAAAGAGGTTAACAAGGTATACGAAAGGCTGGATATCGCCTTCGACAGCTACAACGGCGAAGCCTTCTATAACGACAAAATGGATCCCGTTCTCCGTGATTTGGAAGCTAAAAACCTCATTGTCGAGTCCGAAGGCGCCAAGATAGTCGATTTATCCGACTACGGTATGCCCCCCTGCCTGCTTGTAAAGGCGGACGGCGCGACGCTGTACGCCACAAGGGACCTGGCTGCGGCCTTCTACCGCAAGAACACCTATGATTTCTACAAATGCCTGTATGTGGTCGCGTACCAGCAAAACCTTCACTTCAAGCAGGTGTTCAAGGTTTTAGAGCTTATGGGCGCCGAGTGGGCGAAGGACCTTGTCCATGTGCCTTTCGGCATGGTATCCCTCGAGGACGGCACAATGTCCACCCGCAAGGGTAAAGTCGTATGGCTTTCGGATGTCCTCGACCGCACGGTAGAAAAGAGCCTTGCCATTATCTCGCAGAAGTCGCCCGACCTCAAGGATAAGGAGCGCATCGCCGAAAAGATAGGCGTGGGCGCCGTGGTATTCTTTGCCCTTTCGAACAACAGGATAAAGGATATCGTGTTCAGCTACGACAAGGTGCTAAATTTCGACGGCGAGACGGGGCCCTATGTGCAGTACACCAATGTGCGCTGCAACAGCATACTCCGCCGCGCGGGCAACATAGAAGAAATATTAGCCTCCCCCCTCACCGAGGAGGATGTAAAAGGGCTGGACAATAAAGAAAGCGAAGTTTTAATCGCCCTCATAGAGAGGTTCCCCTCAATCCTTAACGATGTGCTGGACAAGTACGAGCCCAGCATACTCACGAGGCACCTCATAGACATAGCGCAGGCGTTCAACCGCTTCTACCTCGAGCACCGCATACTTAACGCCGAAGAAGAATACAAGAAGGGCCGCCTGGCCCTGGTATACGCCACAAGGGCGGTGCTTACCGAAGGGTTGCGCCTTTTGGGCATACAGTCGCCCGAGGAGATGTAAATGATAGACTCGCACAGCCATTCCATACTGTCGCACGACGGCAAGGTGAGCATAGAGGTACTAAGGGATAAGGCGGCCTCGATGGGCGCGGAGTATCTCGCCATAACCGAGCATTTGGACAGGGACTACTTATATTGCGGGCTTAGCCGCGAGCGGTTTATCCGCCAGCTTAACTTAGAGAAGTACTTCAGGGGCTTCGCCGAGGCAAAGAAGGGCGAAAACGGTATATACCTCGCCTACGGCATAGAGGCCTCGTACGCGAGAAAAGCCGTAAACAGGTACCTCAACGAGCTATCCGGGTATCCCTTTGATGTGATAATCAACTCGGTACATACCATATACAACGGCGACCTGTACCTCGGCAAGGCGTACAGGCACAGCCGTGAGGAGGTATATAACACCTATCTCGATACCGTCCTCGAGAGCCTGCGCGCGCCCTACGATTACGATATAGTGGGGCACATAGGCTATGTCATAAGGTACGCGCCCTACGAGCAAAAGACCATTTGCACGCCCGAGTTTTCGGAAAAGATAGACGAGATACTTAAAGAGATAATCGCCCGCGGCAAGACCATAGAGTGCAACACAAACATAAGGCTTCACGGCTACACCTTCCTTCCCGAACTGCCCATACTTAAGCGCTATAAAGAGCTGGGAGGCGAAAGGATAACCTTTTCTTCGGACGCCCATGTGCCCGAGAGAATCTGCGATAAATACGCCGAGGCGTGCAGGCTGGTAAAGTCTTTGGGCTTCACGCATTGGACAATCTACAAGCAAAGAAAGCCTTACACCGTGCCAATCGAGGATTTCGAATAGCGCGGCGCATGTCGGCGGAATATATTGGAATAATAAAAACTAAGCCCAATACGGTGGCAACGCAAATTAAAATGTGATAAAATACAACAGTCAAGGGGGTGTTCCGGATTCGACTGGCAGAGTTATGGAACGGTAAGCATACCGAAGTCCGGCTTCGTAAAAACGGAAAAAAAAAGAACTGACACTAACAGTTTCGAATTGGCTGCTGCTTAAATAGCGGCCCGTCGGGGTATATAGGCCTACGGATATACTTTCGGCGTGGTTTAGTAGGGAAACGAGCGCCGCAGCGCCCTGCGCGGCGAACGGGATTCAGGGGCTTGGCAAAGGCAAGGTTTGCTTTTTGACATTCCGGAGCGACACTTAACAAAAAGCTAAGTATGTAGAAGGCCGTTTGGTAACCTGTTAGGACGGGGGTTCGACTCCCCCCACCTCCACCAAAACCAATAAGCCTAAATCAAATGTTTGGTTTAGGTTTTTTTCTTTGCGGAGACATAAGAAGGATAAGGTTTACGAAAATATAAAACGAGGTTACGAATGTGAAAGGTTTTTCGGCGCTCTGGACAAAACTCATTCTTAAAAGTTACGGGTGGCGGCCCTTCTTAAAAACGGCTGGGAGCCGAAGTGGAAAAAGGTGTACTGCGCGGGCTTTATGCTTTTGGACTTAGAGGATCCCTCGAAGGTGCTGGGCGTGTACAAAGAGCCCCTTCTTATGCCCGAAGCGCCCTACGAACTGTATGACGGCTTCCGCAACAATGTAATCTTCCCCTGCGGCATGATAGAAGAAAACGGGATAGCAAAAATCTACTACGGCGCCGCAGACACCGTCACCTGCCTCGCCACCGCCAAAACCGAGGACTTAATAAGTTTATGTCTTGAGGGTAAATAACATAGAGTATTATGTTTTCTATTTAAAAAAGAAGCGGAATGTTTCGGAACCACGGGCAAACGAGAAGATATACTTTATTATTCCGCCGAAAAGCGTTAAGCATATACAGCGCTAAAAAAGAGGTTAAGGGCTTTGCTTAACCTCTTTTGATCTTTCAAATTCTTTCTTTTTCAAGGTTTACGGGACTGATTCGCATAGCGGAACAACAGGTAAAATTATTGCTGGCCGCAACGCTTTCCGCCCTCCGCTCATGCCGTTTTGGAAATGTTTAAATCTTGACAGGGGGCAGTAGATAAAGTATTATTTAATGGCATATATAGATGTTAACTAAAGCCCCCGGAGGACACCAATGAAAAAGTCACGAAAAATCGCGGCGATAATTCTTATCGTTACCATACTGACAGCCGCCGTTTCCACGCTGTTCGCGTGCGGCGGAGCAGGCAAAAAAACCAAAATCGCGATTATCTCCGACATACATGTTATGGCGGACGAGCAGATAGGCAACACCCTTACCGAAAGCTTCGAAGAAAAAAACATGTCCAGCCAGAAGATGCTGTACCTGTCCAACGCCATATTCAAAACGGCGCTCGATAAAATCGCGGACGACGGCGCCAATGTCCTGCTTATCGCTGGTGACCTCACCGAAGACGGCGCGAGGGTTTCCCACGAAAAAATTGCCGGGCAGCTTCGCAAGATGGAAGAAAAGGGCATAGAAGTCTATGTTATTCCGGGCAACCACGACCTTCTTAACACCGCCAAAAAGTACGACACCGATGTAGCGACGCCCATAGCCAATGTTTCCCCTTCCGAATTTAAGGATATATATGCGGATTTCGGCTATGCCGAGGCGCTTTCCACCCACGAAGGCACGCTTTCCTATACCGCCGACATCGGCAAGGATTACCGCCTTATAGCCATAGACTCCGTAAGGCAGGAACCCAACAGCGAAGGCAAAGTTGAGGACAGAAACGCCCCCAATGTTACCGACAGCCTCATTCAGTGGGCAGTAAACGAGGTTAAAGCCGCCAGAGACGCGGGCAGGATGCCCATAGGCATGATGCACATACCTCTTATTGAGCACATGGGCAGCTTCCTCGATTCTACGGGCATAACCGAAAACGCCAAGGTCAACAGATCCAAAGAGTTCGCCGCCGCGCTCACCGAGGCGGGGCTTAACATCATCTTTACCGGCCATGTCCACATGCAGAACATCACCGCCTACGAGGACGAGAACGGCAAAATACTTGATGTCCAAACGGCCTGCCTCTCCAACTATCCCGCGCCCATCCGCTACATGACGGCTAATAAAAAAGAAATATCCCTTACCACAAGCTATGTCGAGGCGCTCAAAGCCGAATACATCCCCGTATACGCCCAGGCCGACGCCCAGATCCTTACGACCAACTTCAGGCAATTCGCCTACGATTATGTCGATACGGATATGATGGGCAAGATAAAGAGCAAGCTTTCGGGCGGCATAATCGACAGGCTGCTAACCTCTATAGGGCTTAGCGAAGACATGGCGGCTCTCGCGAGAGGCGTCATAGTCGATATCGTTGTAGTTGGCTTCCTCAACACCAATATGAGGACTCTCAGAAAAACCGCCGGCGACTACGGTGTGGCCATTCCCGACACCGAGTACAAAAATATTATGGGCGTTGCCATGGCCTTTGCCAAGGCGCTTTACGCCGGCGACGAAAACTTCAGCGAGGACTCGCCCGAGGTCGCCCTTATAAGGTACTCGGTATATTACGCCTTTAAAGTCGTAGCCAGCGGATACTCGGCAATAAAGGGCTTCCTGCCCTCCGCCTACGCCAATATCGACCTTTCTAAGGTCGCCGAATCCCTGTTCAAAACAGAGGAAGTCGATATTTCTTCCCTGGGCATAGACGATCTTATAGTCCGCCTCCTGGGCAAACTTCTGGATCTTCCCGAAAATGCCACCCTCGCCGACGCCCTTCAGGCTCTAAGGGAATACCCCATAGAGGATATGCTTTTCGGCATCAGCGTACAAGACTACATCGACGCCGAAAGGGGAGTGCTTAAGTTCGGGGCCCTCCTCGACCATCTCCTCTTTGAAGTTGCCAAGGACGGCCTGCTGGTCGACGCTCCGCCCGCCGACAACAACATCAAAATCAACAGAAAGACAATGGAAGTCACCAAAATCGAAGCCTGATAAAGCTAAATCCCAAAACAAAGAGCGCCCCGAAAAGGCGCTCTTTTAATTTAATCATATCATCCTTCACTCGGGCAAAGCCCGCGCTTCACAGGGCGAAAGCCTCTCACGCCGCCCAAAGGCTGAGATTAAGCTTGCCTTCCGACCGTAGTGTTATCCACCTTCCTGTTGGCAAGCTGCGGCACGGGGTGCGGGGCATCCTGGAAGCGGTAGTCGGTTCCCTTCTTCTTAATATAATCGTGTATGGTCTTGTGGCTCGCGATGTCGCCCAACTTGTCGTTAACCTGCTTCTGGAAGTTAAAGAACTCGGCGTCCTCGGGAAGGTCGGCAACATCCTTGTATTCCTCGCGGTAGCCCGTAAGGGTTACGGTGTTCTTAAGCACATTGCGAACATACTCGATGTTGGGCTTAAGCACCAGAAGCTGGGGGAACTCGCCGTTTGTTATCACCTGGCTCCTATGCTTGTTTTCATATTTCTGCAGAAGCCCGGCGACGAGGTGCAGGTGGGCTAACTCCTGCTCGAAATGCTCTTTGTAAATCTTTTTGAGCATCTTATCGGTTTCGTTTACATAGCAGGAATAATAGAGGTAGCATTCGGTGTATTCGTGCTCCAGCCACGCTTCCAGCCAGGTGCAGGTGGTGTCCATAAGCCCGCCGTACAGGGTTACATGCTGCTCCTCTATCAAGCCGATTTCCTGGTACAGCTTGCGCCCGATATCGTTGTAATAAAAGCCGCAGACATTCATATAGTAGTTCATTGTCTGCTGCTCGGCGGCGGTTATTATGCCTATATTCAGCTTTGTTATGGGGTCGCTTACCTTGTAGTTTGTAAACCTCTTTACATCGTCGTAGGGGTGGCGGTGTTCGGATATCGTCGGCCTTCCCGGCATTATCTCGGTGTATCTGCCCACGAGGTTTTCGGCAAGGATGCCCTTATCCATCTCGAGAAGGTCGGCGTAGCGGTACAGGTGGTCGAAGTCCTCGAGAAGGGCAAAATCCAGCGCCTGCTTTACATACATATTCTTTTCGCGCTGTGCGAGCTCGGCGGTAAGGTCTACGGCAAGCTGCTCGTAGCCTATGGTGTTTTCGAGGATGGTTTCGTCCAGAGGCTTAAGGCAGGCGATGCGCTTTTGCTGCTGCTGTTCCTGCCGCCTTACCAGGGCTATCTGGCGGCGGATATCGTTATTTGTCTCATGTCTGTAGAATTGGTGCAAAAACCATACCTGCTCGAATTCGGTGCCGTTCATAAGTATGGTGCGGATTTTGGAATAGGGGTTGGTGGCGTTTTTGTCGTAGGGCTTGGGGTAAATCGTTTTCCAGTCCATAAACTTGTTTACATCTGCCGGTTTTTGGTCAAACGGGTTCATAATCATCTCCTTCAATGCTAGTAAGTATTTGCAAATAAACAAAAATTATAATTGTCAAATAAGCCCGAAAGGGGGTTTCAAAACGGCATATAATTGATGTATAATAAATAAAGGAGGCAGATATGGAAAACCTGATAACCCAAGGCAAAGAAATTCTTGAGGATGTAAACGCCGTAAACTACGAAGAAATGGTAGACCGCGCCAACGACTGGCTCAAAGAAATCGAGACGGAGCTGCCCGACCCTTCGGCAGTCGAAGAAATCTACGAGATCGCCTCGCGGGTATTCAAGCCCACTTTCCAGAATGTCAACCCATTCTTTGCCCCGCCCGTTGTGCCCACGATAGAAGAAAAGGTGGACTTTTTCCGCGAGAAGCTGGAAGAAATCCTCGAGGTACTGCAAAAGAACAACCCCCGATAGGGGCCGAGCCGGATTGATCTGAAGGAAGCGATGTTACTTTTTAATTATCATATAAATTAAAAGCAGCCCGTTTTTTCGGGCTGCCCGCGGTTTTATGGATGAGCGTGCTTTATAATTAAGCGGTCTGTTATTTGTCGTTTGCGATAATGGCTTTGCCTATCTGCATATTCTCATAATTACTCCTTGCCCCAAAAACTTATAAAGTACATTATACCTTGTTTTTTGGCTTATACGCAATACCTGTCGTAAAATGCGCGTTAAATCAAGATATCCTACGCAATAAAGAAAGGCCGCTTGCTTTTGCAAGCTGCCTTTCTTGGCGCGCCCTAAGAGGGTCGAACTCCTAGCCTTTGGTTCCGTAGACCAACGCTCTATCCAATTGAGCTAAGGGCGCAATTATTGCTTTCGGCTTATTCAATTATAGTTAAGCGGTGGCGTTTTGTCAAACAAATACATAAAAATATTATTGCCACATCATTTATTTTTGATATTATTTGCTTTTTCGGGAATAATAAAACTTGGCTGGCGCGAAGGGTAAAATTTGCCGTTTTTTGAGATTAAAAACTTTTGCGAAAATGGGCAAAAACCGTTGACACAAAGGCGGCCTATGAGATATTATATATAAGCCTGCTCGGCTGGAAGCCGTAGGCAGACGAACCTTGAAAACCGAACAGACGAAGCAAGAAGCGAATTAAAAGTTTGGGCGCCATAAGTGGTGCTTAAACGAAAGCCAGTTAATTACTTTGAGGAATTAACGCTGCTTGGTTAAATAAGATTAACTGAGTGGCGATAAGTCAGAATTGAACTTAAGAGTTTGATCCTGGCTCAGGACGAACGCTGGCGGCATGCCTAACACATGCAAGTCGAACGGAGGTATGGGCTTCGGCCCATGCCTTAGTGGCGAACGGGTGAGTAACACGTGAGCAACCTGCCCCGTACTACGGGATAACACTAAGAAATTAGTGCTAATACGGTATATGACCACACCGAGGCATCTCGGAGGGGTAAAAGCGTTTAGCGGTACGGGATGGGCTCGCGGCCAATTAGCTAGTTGGTGAGGTAACGGCCCACCAAGGCGACGATTGGTAGCCGACTTGAGAGAGTGATCGGCCACACTGGAACTGAGACACGGTCCAGACTCCTACGGGAGGCAGCAGTGGGGAATATTGGGCAATGGAGGAAACTCTTACCCAGCAATGCCGCGTGAGTGAAGAAGGTCTTCGGATTGTAAAGCTCTTTGATTGGGGACGAATTAATGACGGTACCCAAGGAACAAGCCCCGGCTAACTATGTGCCAGCAGCCGCGGTAATACATAGGGGGCGAGCGTTGTCCGGAATGACTGGGCGTAAAGGGTGTGTAGGCGGCTTCGCAAGTTGGAAGTGTAATACCTAGGGCTTAACTCAGGTGCTGCTTCCAAAACTGCGAGGCTTGAGTGTCGGAGAGGAAGATGGAATTCCTAGTGTAGCGGTGGAATGCGTAGATATTAGGAGGAACACCAGAGGCGAAAGCGATCTTCTGGACGATAACTGACGCTGAGGCACGAAAGCGTGGGGAGCAAACAGGATTAGATACCCTGGTAGTCCACGCCGTAAACGATGGATACTAGGTGTAGGGGGTATCGACTCCCCCTGTACCGCAGCTAACGCAATAAGTATCCCGCCTGGGGAGTACGGCCGCAAGGTTGAAACTCAAAGGAATTGACGGGGACCCGCACAAGCAGCGGAGCATGTGGTTTAATTCGAAGCAACGCGAAGAACCTTACCAAGACTTGACATCGCATGAAAGCATCAGAGATGATGCCCTCCCTTCGGGGACATGTAGACAGGTGGTGCATGGTTGTCGTCAGCTCGTGTCGTGAGATGTTGGGTTAAGTCCCGCAACGAGCGCAACCCTTATCAATAGTTGCCAATATTAAGTTAGGAACTCTATTGAGACTGCCGTGGATAACACGGAGGAAGGTGGGGATGACGTCAAATCATCATGCCCCTTACGTCTTGGGCTACACACGTGCTACAATGGCTATTACAAAGAGCAGCGAAGCGGTAACGTGGAGCAAATCTCAAAAAGATAGTCTCAGTTCAGATTGTGGGCTGCAACCCGCCCACATGAAGTCGGAGTTGCTAGTAATCCCGAATCAGAATGTCGGGGTGAATGCGTTCCCGGGTCTTGTACACACCGCCCGTCACGCCATGGGAGTTGGGAGTACCCAAAGTCGGTGAGCTAACCGCAAGGAGGCAGCCGCCTAAGGTAAGACCAATGACTGGGGTGAAGTCGTAACAAGGTAGCCGTATCGGAAGGTGCGGCTGGATCACCTCCTTTTTAGGGAGCAGTTAAAACTGCAAACCGGTCGAAGCCTGAGAATGACACGACTTCTCAGGTTACTCTAACAGTCAGGCTGAGAGTATAAATTATTTACTAATGAAGGCTATAAGGCTTTCTTCGTCTGTTGGTAATCAAAAAGGACTGTCCTATGGGCAGTCCTTTTAACATTTCGGGGGTAAGCGCTCCCGCATAAAAAAAGAGGCCAAGGGAATTATGCCTTGGCCTTTATAATTTTTAATTATCCATAATAGGGTGAAGCTCTTCGCTCGGCGCACTTCGCGGGCGCGAGCGGCAGTTCACGGCGAGGCCCGCTTACCACGAAGGGTTTTCGGGCTGCTTAATGTCGTCGTAAAATTCAAGGTATTTTTCCTTGAACTTCTTTGCCTTACGGGCGGCATCCTGCCTTTCTTTCCTGCGCTTTTCTGCAAGCTCTTCGGGCGTGTAGCGCTTTATTTCGGGCTCTAATGAGGCTTCCGATGTTGCGGGTGTTTTATTTTCGCTCATACTTCTCCTGCTTTACCGGCTTTCTCTTATATCCGCAGCCGTCCGCGATGTAAGTGTTCTTTAGCTGGGCTTCGAGGTTTTGCTTTACCGCATCTATGTACGCCCTGCGGAGGGCGGCCTGCTCTTCCTTCTCCTCGGGGGTTAGCCCTTCGGGAGTGCGGCTCTTTCTTGCCAGTTCGTTTATTCTGTCTACATCGATCATCTTTTTGCCTCGTATGGGTTCCCAAATTAATAATAGGGCTACCCAATCTGTTATATTTTGAATTACGCGCGCCCCGGGCTTTTTTCTGCGCTGTTTTTTATGTTAACAAAACGGCGGGGGTATTAAATCACGCCGCATGGATACTATAACATCATAAAAGGCAGTCTGTCAAAAGTATTTGTAATAAATAGCCTGACTATGGTATAATACGGGCGTATAAAATTCCGACTTAGCAACAAAAAGGAGCGATTTATAATGCTCAGCATAGAGGCAACAAACGACAAAGAAGTTCTGGACGCCTTGTCCCAAAGGATTTTCGGCAAAGCGTTCGACGGCGGCGTCGGGTTTGTGCTTTATAACGAAAACACCCCCATCGGTATAGCGAAAGTATTGGTAAAAGACGAAGTCGCCACCATTTCGGGCATAGGCATTGTGCCCGAAGAAAGGGGCAAGGGCTACGGCGATTTTCTCACCAGGTCGCTTATGTTCAACCTTTCGGAAGTCACCCGGAAGATTGTGGCGGACGCTACCTGCAATTATTTTCTCAAATTCGGCTTCGAAGAGATAGACGGCAAAATGGTCGTCGAGAGCAAAGACATAATCTTTCCCAGAAAATGCTGCCATGTAAGTTAAAGGAGCGGATATGGAAGCTGCGAATTTCATAGAAGACATCATCAACGAAGAGCTGGAATCGGGCAAGGTCAGCGGGGTTTACACAAGGTTCCCGCCCGAGCCCAACGGGTACCTGCATATCGGGCATTGCAAGAGCCTATGCATTAACTTCGGCATAAAAGAAAAGTATCAGGGCCGCTGCAACCTGAGGTTCGACGACACAAACCCCACCAAAGAGGATGTAGAATATGTCGAGTCCATCAAAGAGGATATCCGCTGGCTGGGCTTCAAGTGGGACCTGGAGCTTTACGCCTCCGACTACTTCGGGCAGATGTATGACTACGCCGTCCTGCTTATCAAAAAGGGCCTCGCATATGTGTGCGAATTAAGCGCCGAGGAGATACGCATCACGAGAGGCACGCTTACCGAACCCGGCAAAGAAAGCCCGTATAGAAACAGAAGCGTGGAGGAAAACCTCCGCCTTTTCGAGGAGATGAAGGCGGGCAAGTATCCCGACGGCAGCAAGGTTCTAAGGGCAAAAATAGATATGTCAAGCCCCAACATGAATATGCGCGACCCCGTCATTTACCGCATCCTGCGCGCCCATCACCACAGGACGGGGGACAAATGGTGCATATACCCCATGTACGACTTCGCCCACCCCATAAGCGACGCCATCGAGGGTATAACCCATTCCATCTGCACCCTTGAGTTCGAGGACCACCGCCCCTTATACGATTGGGTGGTAATAAACTGCGGCTTCGAGAAAAGGCCCCGCCAGATAGAGTTCGCGAGGCTAAACATAAAGAACACAATAATGTCCAAACGCTACCTCAAAAAGCTTGTCGACACAGGCTTTGTGGCCGGATGGAACGACCCCAGAATGCCCACAATAAGCGGCATGAGGGAAAGAGGCTACCCGCCCGAAGCGCTCAAAGAGTTCTGCGCACGGGTAGGCGTCGCCAAGGCAAACAGCGAAGTTGACCCCTCGCTTCTCGAGTACTGCGTGCGCGAAACCCTCAACCGGACCGCCGACAGGGCGATGGTTGTCGAGAACCCGCTGCTCATGATAATAGATAACATCGGCGAAGGCGAAACATTCGAGTTTTCGGTAGATAATAATCCTAATTGCGAGAATTCGGGTACCCATACCGTGGTTTTGCGCAAAGAGATATATATCGACAAAGCCGACTTCGAGCTCAACCCTCCGCCCAAATATCACCGCTTGGTAGAGGGCGGTATGGTTCGTCTCAGGGGGGCTTTTATCGTCAGGCATGTATCCACCGAGCTTGACGAAAGCGGCAATCCGATTGCCGTGCATTGCGAATATATCCCAGACAGCGCGTCGGGCGGCGCCAACTCGGGCATCAAGGTTAAGGGCGTCATCCAATGGGTAAACAAGGCCGACGCCGTAGACTGCGAGCTGTACAAGTACGGCCCCCTTCTTTTCGACGCCACCGAAACGGTAACCGACTTTAACGACAGGCTAAACCCCAACTCGCTTGAAATCGTAAAGGGCGCAAAGGCCGAGCCTTTTGTCCTCAAGGGCGAGCTCAACAATGTCTATCAGTTTATGCGAATGGCGTATTACAAAAAGGCGGCGGCGGAAGGCAAAGCCGTGAGATTTTACCTTGTGGTGTCGCTTAAGGACAGCTTCAACAAATAGAGCTTTACAATCCGCGCCGCGGCCAAAAACGATTAACGGGCGTTTACTCGCTAAAGGCGGCGTAAACGCTTTTTTGTGTCAAAAAATGTAGGAAATCTTTGGAAAACAACTTTAAATGCCGTTTTTTTGACATTTATCGGCGGGAAAAATCATTAAAAAAATTCAAGAAAGGTATTGTAATTTTTTTTATATACAAGTATAATGTAATAGTCAACGACCGTCCGGCGGTCTGTGGGCGTTGTATGCATATTTTAAGGAGAGTACAGATGGCAAAGTGTTTGACTTGCGGCACGGTAAACCCTGAGGAGAATGTTTATTGCGCAAAATGCGGCACAAAGCTTATCGGGTCTACCAAGTCGGCGACCGACGCCGCCTACGAGGAGGCCCAAAAGGAGTTCGAAAAAGACGCCCTTATTGCCATGAACAAGGACAAAATCGTTTATACCTGCCTGATTTGCGGCACCGTAAACAGGATAGAGAACGAAGTTTGCTCCAAATGCGGTAAGAAGCGCCCGCGCAACGAGTTCGTGTCTGCCCTTAGGAGGGTCCAGGAGGGAAGGGCAGCTCAGGAGGAATACGCCGCCGAACAGAAAGCAGCCGCCGCCGAGGCGGAAGCCGCTCCGGTTCAGCCCGTACCCGACGAGCCTATTCAAGAGAAAAAGTACACGCTGTATAAATATGTCGAAATGCCGAGGCAAATGCCCCCTACGGTTCAGCCCTTTGTCATAGTGCCGTATGTCAATCCTCAGCAACCTCTCTGGCAATACAGGCCCAACCAGGTTTACAGGTTCCAGCCGTTTACATACGAAGAACGCCTTATCGCCGAGCGCAACGCTCTGGCGGCTCAAAAGGGCGCTCCCCCCACCGAAGAAGAATTGCTGCGCATCCGCAGCCAGGTAGATAACGACCTTAAAGCCCTTGGCGGCAACAAACAGGGCAAAGCCAAAGGCGGAAACGGCAAAAAGGCAGTACGCGCGGGCGCCCTGCTTTCGCTTCTCATTTCTGTTGCCGCCATCGTTCTGTTTTTCCTTACCTCGCTTAGCTCAACCATCGACCTCAAGGGCATAGGATACGCCTCCGCCCTCATCGCTTGCATAAACGGCGCTTTCGGCACCGATATCAGTTTCGGCGACGCGGCTTACACATATTCGGGCGCGGCTTCCTTTGTGATTCCTTTGGGCGCGATTATAATAGTGCTCATTTCGGCGGGCATAGCGATTGCCTCCATAGTCAAGCTCGCGACGGGCAGGGCAAAATGCAAGGGCTTCGTAGCCCCCCTCATCGCCCTTCTTATCGCAATAGCTGTGGCAATCACGATGATATCCGTTTCCGGTTTCGGCTTCAACGATATCGCGGGCTTCTTCGGCGATGTAGGCATCGGCTGCTACGCCATGATCGCCGCCCCGCTCGCGCTGTTCATAATAGGGCTGGCGTTTCCCAAAAATCCCAAAACCGCCAAGCCCCAATAGCTAGGGGAATAGCAAACGCCGGAAGGCAGAATAAATTTTTATAAGGAGAGTAGGTTATATGGAAGAAAGGTTAGACAATCAGCCGGTTATAGGCTATGTACCGACGGCTTGCGACAACATCAATACCGACGACATCGCTTCGTCGCCGTATTTTACGATGCTTGTTGACGCATGGTACAAAAGATTCCCCGATAAAATCGAATACATCGTAGAAGACACACAGGAAGTCATTGCCGCCGCTTCCGCTGTCGGTATCGAAGCGGCAGGGCCGGCCCCCCTCAAAGAAGTTTGCAAAAAGAAGCCCTCCCGCAGGATGTTCCCGCTAGCCATGGTCTTTGTGTTCGCCGTGATCGCCCTCGCCGTTGCCGTTGTCGGCATATTCGAAATCGAGTTGATAGCCGCCTATACCGCGCTTTCGGGCAGCTTTGTTTCGGTAGTGTCGCTGATAGACTGCTTCTCTAACGCCGGGTTGTCGATAGACGGCATATTCTCCTGCGTCTTTCCCGCGGCGCTCTATTTGTCCCTTGCCGTCACCCTTATCGTAGTGATAGTATCCGCCATAGGGTTCGCGAAGAGCGCCAAGGTAAACAGCTTTGCTTGGCTTACAATAGTTGCCTTCCTGCTGGCCCTGCTTTCGGCGGTATCTCTGTATATCGTTTCGGGCGCTCCCGCGATCGGCGATTTCTTTGCCTTCGGCCAAGAGGGCGCTATCGGTTACGCTTTCTTAGCCATACTCGGGCTTGACCTTCTTGCCTTCATATTCGCGCTATTCGTGAACAGGAAGGCCACAGAAGAGCCCGCCGAATAATAATATCATAGGATAAATATAAAAGGGGCTTGTCTGACAAAGGAGTAAATGCCGGTTATGCCTGAGAAAATGAACAAATCTACGATGACCTCACCGTACTACGCGGGCTTTAACGGCGCCAACCCCCGGGGCGCTACGCCCACCGCGCAGTATGGGGCATATCCTATGGCCGCCCCACGCCCGGCGCAAACCAGGCCGCCCCAATACGGGCCCGTAAACAGGCAGCCGCAGAGGCAGCCGACAAGGCCGCATGGCCTTCCGGCGGACGCCGTGCCGCTTACCCCCAAGGAGCTCAAACGGCTCAAGAGGGCAAGAAAGCGCAACAAGAGCTACTTCTTTGTTATGCGCAAGGGCGTAAGCGTGATAATGTTTATTTGCTTCTTCCTGTATGTGCTGGTGTTTGCCGCAAGCTTTATAAACATTTCGCCCATTAACGGCTTTGTGTCGCTGTTTACCGTGCCCGACAACACCCCTCAGACCGTCCGTTGGGAATACGAGTTGGAGGTTGACGAAGACGGCTATCCCCTCATATATGAGGACAAAAGCGAGTACATAGGCGTTGGCGGCCCCGTCTTAAGCTTTTTCGATGTCATAATGGAAATGCTGGGGTTGGGAGGCGCCGAGGAGCCCGCCGAAGCCCAGGGCGAAGCCGTTGGAGAGGAAGGAGAAGAAGTAGCCGCCCCCGAGGCGGAAGGCCCCGCTAGGGATTATTACAAAGAGTACCTTGCCCTCATGGAAGACCGCCGGTCGGACTTCGACATAACCACAAAGATAGCTTACAATGTGTTTAAGTTCTTCCCCGCGGCGATACTTCTCGCGGCGATAACAGCGTTAATAGCGCTGTTCACATCCTTCGGGGCAACCCGCGGCAGGAGGATATACAGAGGGTTCGGAGCGGCCGCCATAATAATGCTTATAGCGGGCATAGCAACGATATTCGCCGGCTTTACGCTCAGCAATGTGCTAAACGGCAACCCGCTCGGCATGCTGGACTTTAGCAACATCCAGGACTTCCTTATGAGGGGCATAAACGGCCCGCCGTACTCGGTAGAGGAAGCGCTTGCCATGCCTCCCGTTAACTTCTCGGCGGGGTACCTGTCGTTCGCTATGGTTGTGCTGCCCCTTATAGTACTTATAGTTTCTCCGTTCAGCAAAAAGAGAGTATCTTACAAGGTATTCGACAGATAAACAAAACCAAACAACACACACATCTTCAGGAGGTTTTATGTCCAAGAAAAAGAAGGCCGCCGAAGCCGCAGCCGCTCAAGCAGCCGCGCTGCAACCGGAAGTAGTAGTCGCCCCCAAAAGGCCCAGCGTGTCTTTCAGGGTTATGAACAACTGCGCCCCCGTACCCGTAGCTAAGCCCGCGGATTTCATCCAGCTTACGCCCATCGTACAGCCGTTGTCCATCGTGCCTTACAGCACGCAGCTGCAGCCTCTTGCCCAATTTGACGAAGACGAAGAGTATTAATACGGCTTTATCCGTGTTATAAGTGCATAAAAGCCCGCGCGCGGGCATCCTATTGTGCCCGTTCGCGCACCCAAACGGCGCATTTGCGCGCGCCGCTACAACAAAAACCGTAAGCAGAGGTAAGCCAAAATGAAGCAAAGCAACAATAAATCGAATAGCTATTCGGGCTATTCCGACATTATGTTCAGCGGCGACGAAAATATCTACTACCAGAGCAAGAGAGATAAGGCCTCGCCTTACAATCTTTCTTACCTTGCCGCGTGGAATTTAAGGCCTAAGTACGTAGACCCTTTCATTCCCGTGCCGCCGAGGCCCGGCGAACCCAAGCGCCTCGGCATCCTTATCGTGCTATGCATACTTATGGTGGCGCTCATCGCCGTTTTGGCGCTTAGCTTCCTCGAGATTGTACCCGATTACACGGCGTTGTTCACCAAAGTAGGTGCAGAAGAGGGCGCCGAAGGCGACACCCTTATCGGCGTAAGCGATATCGTATACAGCACCCTGCGCAAACTAGGTATGGGCGCAACCGATGTCGATCCGTCCGAACTTATCTTCTACACCGACTGCCTCGAGAATATCGACGCCGTAGGCACTTCCTTTATGATAGCGTACTACGCGCTGCCCGTGTCCATCATACTCACCCTTGTTATCGCAATTTATGTTTTCATCAAGGGTATTGCGGGAGTCTCCGCGCGCATGAAGAGAAGGAAGTTCACCTACATAATCTTCCTGCAGCTGCTGTTCACCCTTCTCGGGCTTGTATCCGGCTTCGTATGGAGCGGCGTCCAGCTTGCCGAAATCATGAACTACATAACCGGATCGGCCTCGTTCAACCTCGGCATAGGCTTTTACGCCCTTATCGGCATCGAAGTCCTCGCTCTCATATTCAGCTTCTTTGCCTACAAATCCAAGGCGCAGATTATGAGGGAAGCGCAGGAGAAGGCCGACGAAATCAACCGCAAGAACCTGGAGATTTACAAGAGAAGGCTTCCTCCCAACTCGATAATCATGCAATAAATTATCGTAAAACTAAGCGTTCAGTTAACCCGCTTGCCTTAAAGCGGGTTAATTTTATATTATTCGGCAATAACCAAAAATTGGTTAAAAAACCAAAAAAAAGTATTGTAATTTGGGTTGGCTTATGCTAAACTAGATTATATTATAAAATATATAATTATTTTAGGAATCCGTGCTATCGTCGCGCGCGTGTTTAGGGAGTAAGTATGGCAGAGAACAGGCAGCATCCTGATAGAAATCAAATGATTTCCCCCTATTTCCCAAGTTATTCGCAAGGGAGGCAAAGCGGTGGGCCCGTAAGCCGCCCTAACATGGCGATGGGCAAAGCGGCAGGGGGGCAGACCCGCAATCGCCCCGTGCTCAGGCCCGACGAGATTCCCGGCCGTCCCGTTTACGCCGACCGTTCGCAAGCCAAAACCTATGTCAAATACCAAAAGTACAGCCAGCAGGAATACGACGCTTACGCCAAAAGGAAGAAGAAGGAGCGCGATTATTTCTTTGTAATGCGCAAAGGCGCGTGCTTCCTCATGTTCGTATTCGCCGTCCTTATCCTGGCGGTGCTTGCGCTTAGCATCGTTGATGTGCCCGCGGTAGGGCAATATACCTCCGTCTTTGTCGAACCCGACAATACCCCCGAAGACATGAGGGGCGAAGGCTACGAAGACGCCACCGCTTACATATCTTTCAAAGACCCCATTTTCGGCTTCATAGAAGGCTTTACCAAAAAAGAAGCTAACCCCGACGAAGCCAACCCCGAAGAGCCCGCCGCTTCCCCCTATACATTCGGCGCCAACGCCCAGCTTATTGCCGGCCGCGTCGCTGATGTGCCCGAAGACAGCATGGGCTCTATCGCTTCTTTGGTTTATCAATACTTCCCGATAACCATCGCCCTTATAGCTATACTCGCCTTTGTTGTTGTAATTATCAGCATCGGCGGTATGGCAGGCTCCAGGATATTCAAGGGCTACGGCGCTCTGGCCATCGTAATGCTTGTGCTTGCCCTGGTTGTGGCTGTAGCCGGCCTTGCCGTTATGGGTGCCAAGATGGGCAATCCTCAGATCGGCGAAGACGGCACGGTAGAGGCAAGCATCCTCGACTTCTCGCGCATACTCGACTATCTCACGAGGGCCTTCTCGGGCGCTCCCGAAACGACGATCGACACCGAAACCACTGCCCCCGCCGTACCTTACGCCGCGGGTTTCGGGCTTCTTGTTCTCATCGTCGCCCCTCTCGCGATAGCCGTAACCTCGCTGTTTGCCAGGCAGAAAGTGCCATACAGCGTATTCGACAGATAAATATTTACTTTCACATACAGGAGGAAACTATGTCCAGGAAGAAAAAAGAGGAAGCGGTAATTCAAGCCGAACCCGTATATGAGCAGGTCCCCAAAAGGCCCAGCGTGTCTTTTAGGGTTATGAACAACTGCGCTCCCGTTCCCGTAGCTAAGCCCGCGGATTTCATCCAGCTGACGCCCATTGTCCAGCCGTTGTCCATCGTGCCTTACAGCACACAGCTGCAGCCCTTGGCCCAGTTCGACGAGGACGACGAGTATTAATCTTTAAGAAGGAGGCCTCAGATGGCAAAGAAAGACAAAAAGGCTTTACCTCCTCAGCTCACGCAGGAGCAGCCCGAACAAATAGCGCTGGCAAGACAGGCGTCGCTCAAGCACCTTTCGACGGGTGTCGGCCCCGTGCCTGTGGCGCCTCCCGCCGAGCATGTCCAGCTCACCCCCATAGTACAACCGCTTGCTTTTGTGCCGTTCTCGTCTCAGAAGCAGCCTCTTTTGATGTTTGACGAAGGCTTTGCCGAAGAAGCCGCCCCCGCTCCCGAGGCAGTGCCGCAGGAACCCGCCGTGGCGGTATCCAACGCCTGCGAGCTCCCCTCCGAGCTCGCCGAGAAGCCCCGCAAGAGGGTAAGGCTTGCCCCCGTGCTTCTCATACTGTTCAGCCTTATCATCGCCGCGGTATATGTTCTGGGCAAGTATGTGGCGGCAATAGCCGACTACACCTACATTTACCTCTTCGACGGCGTCAAATATAACGGCGTAGACATCTTCATCAACCTGTACAACGCCATTACTGCGGGCAACATCCTGGTGTTGTCCAACGCCCTGCCTGCGGCGGTTGCCCTCATGGGCGTATTCGCCGTGCTCACCCTTATTGCTTCGCTTATACGCATTTGCAAAAAGGGCGCCTGCGTATTCGCCAAGATAACGGCTACGCTTTCGCTGCTGTTCGCAGCCGTCGCCGTCGCGTTTGTCTTTGTAGACAAAGCAAGCTTCGGATACGGCCTGTACATAACGGCGGGCTTGTCGCTTCTGTCTGTGCTGGTGGCATATCTTGCCCCCAACAGGTAGGAAAACCCAAATTCAATATTATTATTGAAAAATAAAAACATATAGTGTATACTTATATTTAGCCCTATACAGGAGACTGTTATGAAGAAACATCAAAAAAATAAAGCCGCGGGCATAGCGGCAGGATACTCGGGAGTCGAAGCGGAGAGAGCGGGCAATTCTTTCGCGAGGCAACCGATGGCGGGGCCCTTCCCCATGGCCCAGCAGCCTGCCGGAGTTGTCACCATGCCCCAGCAAGGCCCCTATACGGTGGTAGGCAACGGTATGCCCATGGGTCTGCCCAGATATAACTGCGTAGACCAATACGGCAGAGTTTTCTCGCCCATAATGACATATGGGCCTCAACCCCATTCGGCGCCTGTCCCAATAGCGACGCCCTCCTCTTTTGTTCAGCTAACCCCGATAGTGTCGCCGGTATCCTTCGTGCCTTACGCCACGCAGAATCAGGCTCTTTATCAATACGACGACGAACCCACTAAATAACGAAGAGGAAGGTTAATATGGACAACAACAATTACATCAATCCTGTACCGTCTGCCCTTCCGGTCGGCGATCCCCAAGCAGCATCTCAATACGGTACATGGGTGCCTGTAGACCCCGGGACATTAGGGTTCCAAATTAACGCGGCTCCCGGACAAGAGGTAGTAGGCCCCGATGGCAACAGGTATTGCGTAAAAGAGGCTCCCGAGCAAATGGCTCCCATAGCCGCTAACGCGAACAACAACGCTATCCCCACGCCTTCTACCATAGTTCAGATGCCTCCCATTGTTCAGCCCATAGCTTTGGTGCCGTACACTTCCCAAAACCAGCCCTTACTTCAGTACGACCCGTATTCGGCTCCCAAAGACCCGCAATATAAGCCCCAACAGCCCGTATACAGGCGCAAGGCATACAAGGGTATAAGCCTCGCCGCCATGATAATCGCCATACTTGGCGCGCTAGCAGGTATTCTTCTCGCGATAGGCGTATTCGGGGCCAGCGACACAAGGGCTGCCTACCAGGCAACGGGGTTAGATCTCTTCAAGGCTATACTCGGCATATTCGGCGTATCCGCCGGCAGCAAATACTATGCCGAGCGCATACAGACCAACGCCAACCGCATACCGAGCGACCTTCTCAGCACTATAGTCGTATACGCGCTTCCCATATTTGCCGCATTAATTATCATAATTATGGTAATACTTGCTATAGTGTACCTTTACAAGCTATCCAAGGGCAAGACCCCCCGCCACTTCAGCGTAGGGGCGCTCATCAATATCGTGCTGTGCATAAGCATCATATTCATACTGCTCGGCATGAGCAACGGCGAAGTGCCTGTCGCCCAGAGGAGCCAAAACATCAAAGACTTCTTTATGATGGGTTCGGGCATATACACCGGCGTAGGCCTCATCATTATGTTCGCCCTGTCCGTAATCCTTCTCATACTTCCCTTCTTTGCCAAGAAGAACGCCTATGTGCTGGACAAAACGGACAACGACCTAAAGACCTATATAATGAACGACTAACCTCAAAGGGGCTACGGTAGCGAGCCCCTTTAATATAATTATCAATATATAATATAGCGAGGTGACTATATGATTTTCCAGAAGGTAAAAAAGCTAATAGCCGAGCAGCTCGGGATTCCCGCCGACGACATAACCGAAGACAGCGATTTCATAAACGACCTTAACGCCGACTCTCTCGACATCGTGCAGATGCTGATATCTTTGGAATCCGAGTTTGGCCTCGAATTCGGCGACGACGAGATAAAAGCAATCAAAACCGTCGGCGATGTCGTGAAGTTCATAGAAAACCATCGCGCCGGATAATTTTTATTAATTTCGTTGACAATAAAAATACGGTGTGATATAGTATATAAGCATCCTTTATAGGATGTAATTTTTTTGAATTAAACGCTCCCGAAGGTATAAATTCGGAAGGGGAGGTAAACAATGCGTGACAAAATAACACTGGCTTGCACCGAATGCAAACAACGCAACTACGATAGCAAAAAGAACAAGAAGAACACCCCCGACAGGCTGGAGCTCAAGAAGTACTGCCCATTTTGCAAGAAGCACACCGCCCATAAGGAAACCAAATAGGGAGGCTTATAATGGCCAAGGATAAGCTTAGTCTGAGCGTCGATATAGACGATGTAAAACCGGCATCCCCCGCCCCGCAGAAGGACGGAGGGCGCAAGAAGAAGCCCGCCAAAAAGGAAGGGCCCAACGTCTGGCAAAGGATCGCTAAGTTTATAAGAGAAATAATCTCAGAGCTCAAGAAGGTTGACTGGCCTCCGTTCAAAAGGTCCAAGAACAACCCCGGCGTATTCGCCAATCTTGGCATAGTACTTGTCGTAGTGTTTGTGTTTATGGTAATCATTACGGCATTCGACGCGGGGCTCGGCGCGCTGCTAAGGCTCCTCACAAATATAAATTAGAGGGTTCTGATGGAATCTAATGAGAATGTAAAATGGTATGTCATACATACCTATGCATCTTATGAGAGCGTTGTAAAGAGCAACCTCGAGAAAATGATCGAAAACAACAACCTCCAGGACTATATTTTCGAGATAGCCATTCCCACCGAAGAGGATATCGTCGAAAAGAACGGCAAGAGGAAGGTTGTCGAGCACAAAAAATTCCCGGGGTATGTCTTTCTCAAGATGATATATACCGACCATGTATGGTACATGGTTACCAATACAAGGGGGGTTACGGGCTTTGTAGGGCCACAGGGCAAGGCTCTGCCGCTTACTGCCGACGAAATCAAGAGGATGGGCCTCGAGAAGGTTTCCGCCGAAGATTTCAACATTAAGGTCGGCGACAATGTCCGCATAATAAACGGCCCGCTCGAGACCTTCATCGCGGTAGTCGAAGAGGTCCTGCAGGACAAGCAAAAGGTAAAGGTAAGGGTCCACATGTTCGGGCGCCAGACACCCGTCGAGTTGGACTTCCACCAAATTGAAAAGATTAGCTAACGGTTTTTCCGTTTGTTAATATGGGAGAGCGGCAAAATTCATCTAGTGCCGTTCGTTGGAACCAGATAGTCAGGAGGTAAATGGCTATGGCAAAAAAGATTATGGCAGTCGCAAAACTGCAGCTGCCCGCCGGTAAGGCAACACCCGGGCCGCCCGTAGGCTCGACACTTGGTCCGCACGGTATCAACATACCCGCGTTCACCAAAGAGTTCAACGAAAGAACCAAAGATCAGGCCGGTATGATAATCCCCGTGGTTATCACCATCTATGCCGACCGCAGCTTCAGCTTCATCGTCAAGACGCCCCCGGTGGCCGTACTCATCAAGAAGTACTGCAACATCGAGAGCGGCAGCGCGAGGCCCAACCGCGACAAGGTTGCCAAGATAACCAAGGCGCAGGTTGCCGAAATCGCCAAGATCAAAATGCCCGACCTCAACGCGGCCTCTATCGAGAGCGCGATAAGCATGGTCGAGGGCTCTGCCCGCAGCATGGGCGTCGTCGTGGTAGACTAAGGAGGCAGGCAATGAAGAGAGGCAAAAGATATATAGACACCCTTAAGTCTTACGACAAGAGCAAGGTATACGATCCCTCCGAAGCGATGAGGATTGTTATAGACACCGCGAGAGCCAAGTTCGACGAAACCATAGAGCTTTCGGTCAAGCTGGGCGTAGACCCCCGCCACGCCGACCAACAGGTAAGAGGCGTTGTCATTCTTCCCCACGGCACCGGCCGCACCAAGAGAGTGCTCGTTATAGCCAAGGGCGCCAAGGCGGACGAAGCCGCCGCGGCGGGAGCCGACTTTGTCGGCGCCGAAGACATAGTCGCCAAAATCCAGGGCGGCTGGACGGATTTCGACGCCTGCATCACCACCCCCGACATGATGGGCCTTGTAGGCCGCCTCGGTAAAATCCTCGGCCCCAAAGGTCTCATGCCCAACCCCAAGAGCGGCACCGTTACCATGGATGTCGCGAGGGCGGTAACCGAAACCAAAGCCGGTAAGGTCGAATACAGGGTAGACAAGACTTCCATAGTGCATGTACCCATCGGCAAAAAGTCCTTCGGCTCCGACAAGCTTCTCGAAAACTACAATGTTCTCATGGAAGCTCTCATCAAAGCAAAACCCGCCGCCGCAAAAGGCCAATACCTCAAGAGCGTAGTCCTCGCTTCGACGATGGGCCCCGGCGTAAAGGTTCTGCACAAGGTATAATAAATAATTACAACCAAATAATAAAGGTACACGATTTTTCCGAGACCGCTTGTAGCCAAAGGCATAAAGAAGTTTACTTCGCAAGCGTAGAAGAATCAGAACGCTTATTAACACAATAGGCTCTGTTTCTTTTCGGGAACGGAGCCTTGTTAATTATAGAGGAGGTTAAAATGGCATCAATCAACAGACAGCTAAAAGAAAAGCAGGTACAATACATCACCGATTTGCTTAAGTCCTGCCAGTCCTTTGTCATTCTCGACTACAAGGGCATCAATGTGGCTCAGGACACCGAGCTTCGTAACGCCTTCCGCAAAGCCGGCGTAAAGTACCATGTTCTCAAGAACCGTCTTGTCAGGATTGCTCTTCAGAATCTCGGTTACGGCGACCAATTCGATGTTGCCCTCAACGGCACTTCGTCCTTTGCCATCTCCGATTCGGATGCGGTAGCCCCCGCCAAGATCGCCGCCCAGAAAGCCGAAACCATCAAAGTATTGTCCATCAAGTGCGGCATGGCAGAAGGCAAATACCTCAGCGCCGACGAATGCAAAGCTCTCGCTAAGCTTCCGTCCAGAGAAATCCTTATCGCTCAGTTACTCGGTATGTTGCAAGCGCCCATCGCGTCGTTTGCTCGCGTCATAGACGCAATCGCACAGAAAAAAGCAGAATAAAAAATTATAAAAGGAGATAGAAAAATGGCAGACATCCAAAAAATAATAGAGGAAGTAAAATCCCTAACCGTTATCGAACTCAATAACCTTGTAAAGGCTCTCGAAGAAGAGTTTGGCGTAAGCGCAGCCGCTCCCATGGCCGTTGCCGCCGGTGCCGCTCCCGCCGCCGAAGCCGCCGCTCCCGTAGAGGAGAAGACCGAATTTGATGTAGTGCTCAAGGCCGCCGGCGCCAACAAGATCGCCGTTATCAAGGCCGTTCGCGAAGCCATCCCCGGCCTCGGCCTCGTCGAAGCCAAAGCCCTTGTCGACGGCGCTCCCAAGACCGTCAAAGAAGCCGTTTCCAAGGAAACCGCCAACGCCATCGCCGAGAAGCTCAAAGCCGCCGGCGCCGAAGTCGAAGTCAAGTAATATACTTCGCATCAAAAACACACATAAAAGGGTTGGCCACAATATCGGTGGCCAACCCTTTATGCATTTTAAAGGCTAAGGCGAGCCTTAACCTCTCATTAATTTGTCTTTGCCTATATCCAAACTCGGGCAAGCCCGCTGTTCACGGGGGCTTAAGCCCCTTCTTCACGCCGAGCCAACGGAGAAGGCACCTCACGCGAGCCAATCCGCATTTACGCGCTAAACCTTCTTTTTAGGCTTAATCTGCGTCATGCACCTCGTCCTCAGCATATGGTCGGCAACAAGGATGGAGGACGCCGAGCAGCGGTTATCCTTTTGGTATATGCAGAAGGCGTTGCATTGCACGATGTTGGGGGCGTCCGAGAGAAACTCTTCGCTTGCTTCAAGCTCGGCGAAGGTTTGCTCCAGGGCTCCGCCCGCGCGCTTAATGCGGCTGTCGCATACGCCTTTGTCCGAAATGCCTATGATTCCGGCGTTGCAATGGTCTTTTATGTTATGTTGGCAGTTGGAAGTTGTGCATTTTAAAAGTATCATATTACCTCGTCTGTAATCTAGTATCCCAAAACCTTTTCAAAATATACAGCCGCGTTGACTTTGGCGGTAGGGTCTGCTAAAATATAGAAAAAGAATGGAGGCTGCCCAATGAAAGTTTTATTGACGGCGGATGTCGCGGGACACGGCAAAAAAGGAGAGCTTGTGGAAGTAAACGACAGCTACGCGAGAAATTACCTGCTGCCCCGCAAGCTTGCCAAAGAGGCAACCAAGGCTGTGCTCAACGAGTACGCCCAGATGAAGGAGAGGGAAGCGCGTATTGCCCAGAAAGAAAAAGAAGAGGCAATGGAGCTTCATAAGAAGCTAAACGGCAAAACCTTTACCGTAGCCGTGCGCTACGGCGGGGGCAAGATGTACGGCAGCGTTACGGCGCAGGATATAGCCGGCGCCTTAGCCGCCGGGGGCCTCGTTGTAGATAAAAAGAAGATAATAATAAAAGAGCCCATCAAAACTTTAGGGCTCCACGATATCGAGATAAAGGTCTACAAAGAAACGGTAGCTAAAGTAAAAGTAAGCGTAGAGCCTTCCGAAGTCAAGTAACCAGGGCCGCCGCGCAGCATTGCACGGCTTCCTCTGTTTGCGTGTTCTCGGTGGTCTTCGCCGAGATACCGATTAGGGAAGCGCTAATCCCCAGGGCTTCCGAAAGCTTTTGTTTCATAAGCGGTATATAGCCGGCAAGTTTTGGCTTGTCGGCTATTATAATTATAGAAACATTGCTTACCTTGTGGTTTCTTTCCTTATACATCCTCATCACGCCGGCAAGCAGTTCCAGGCTGTCTATATCCTTATAGCGGGGGTCTGTGTCGGGGTAGAGGTTGCCTATGTCGCGCTCGCCGACAGCCGACAGCAGGGCGTCTATAAGGGCGTGTACTACCCCGTCGCCGTCCGAATGGGCAAGGCTTCCCTTGCTGTAATCTATCCTCACTCCGCCCAGAACAAGGGGGCGCCCCTCGACAAGCCTGTGAATGTCGTATCCTATGCCTATTTTGGAATTTAACCCGAAATAGTCACCCAAAGTAGTTATTTTGGCGTTCCGTTCATCACCTTTTGTGACCGCGGGAGAGCCTATAAATCGGGCGTAAACGGCGCTGTCGTCCGAAAAATCCTCCGCCCCGCGCAAGGCGTAAGCCCTCTTGATTTGTTCGGTAACAAAGCCTTGCGGCGTCTGCGCCGCGTACATTTCCGAGCGGTCGGGGAAGCCTACAACGCGCCCGCCCTTAACCGTGCGTACGCTGTCGGCAACGGGTATGGCGGGTATGCCGCTTCCGTATTTTTTTACGCTTTCGATAACGCCGTCTATAACTTCACCGCTTACAAAGGGGCGGGCTGCGTCATGAATCAGCACTCCCTCGGAGTTTGCCTCGGCAAGCCCTTTTTCCACCGAACGGGTGCGGGTGTCCCCGCCCTCGACAATCACAAATTTTTTATCGGGGAACTTCTCCGCAATGCCTTTGCCGATGCCGAATAAATCCTTTCTTAAGACGAGGATAATCTTATCTATGTCCTTGTGCGCGGCGAAGGGTTCGGCGGCGCGTGAGAGTATGAGGTCGCTTCCCACGCTGAGCGTTAGCTTGTCAAGCCCCATTCGCACGGCCTTTCCGCTTCCCACTATTACGGCGTCAAATCTCATTTATTCGCCCTCAATTATCCTGTATAGGCTGTCGGCGTCGTCTTTTCCGACATTCCCCGAGGGCACGGCCAGCACCTCGAAGTGTACCGTTTTGTCGCCGAAGCGTATGCCGATTTTATCCCCCGCAGACACCTCTTTAGAGGGCTTCGAGGGCTTTCCGTTTATCGTCACCCTGTCCAGCGAGCAGGCCTCGTTGGCAACAGACCGCCTTTTTATAATCCTTGAAACCTTAAGGAACTTGTCCAGCCTCATCTTTAATCACCGAATTCCCGAATTCATATTAAAAATAGTATAGCATATTATGAATTATCGCGCACCCAAAAATTTAGACGCTATTCACATTTAAATTTTAAATTTAATTGTAAACGGTGCATTAATATGCTATAATGCTTATAAATATCAGCTTTCGGAGGATTTATGAAAATTTGTTTTATCGGGGCCGGCAGTACGGTTTTTGCCAAAAACCTGCTGGGGGATTGCATTCTGAATCCCAATCTCGGGGAATTCGAAATTGCTCTTCACGATATAGACGCCAGAAGGCTCAGCGAATCCTTTAAGCTTATTTCGGCGGTCAACAAATATCATAACGGCAAGGCAAAAATATCCGTGCATGTCGACCGAAAAGAAGCACTCGAAGGAGCCGATTTCGTTATAAACGCCATACAGGTGGGCGGCTATAAGCCCTGCACGGTATATGACTTCAAGATTCCCGCAAAGTACGGGCTAAAGCAGACAATAGGCGACACCTTAGGTATAGGCGGCATAATGAGGGGGCTTCGCACAATAAACGCCTTAGAGGGCATAGCCAAGGATATCGAAGAGGTTTGCCCCAAAGCCCTATTCCTGAATTATACCAACCCGATGGCGATAGTTACGGGGTATTTACAAAAGCACACCAAGGTTAACGCGACGGGGCTTTGCCACAGCGTGCAGGCCTGCGTACCCACCCTGCTCGATATAGTGGGGCTAAAGGGCCAATACCTCGACGAGTGCCGCTGGCAGATTTACGGCATAAACCACCAGGCGTGGCTTGTCGAAATCACCGACAAGGACGGCAACGACCTCTACCCCGAAATCAAAAGGCGCAGCCTCGCCAAAGGCTGCCCCAAAACAGACCTTGTGCGCCGCGAGCTTATGCACACTTTCGGCTACTATGTAACCGAGTCCTCCGAGCACAACGCCGAGTACACCCCTTATTTCATTAAGGATCTGTACCCCGGGCTTTACCGCAAGTATAAGGTGCCAATCAACGAGTACCCCAGAAGGTGCCGCTGGCAGATTCGCGACCGGAGAAAGAAGGCGCGTATGCTCGACAAGCCCGATATGGTAAAGCACACCCTGACCAACGAGTACGGCTCAAGGATAATAGAGGCGGCAACCCTCAACAAGCCCTACATATTCCACGGAAGCTTCCTTAACACGCAGCTTCTCATACCTAACCTGCCGCCCGAAGCCTGCGTCGAGGTTCCCGCCGTTGTAGACGCCAAGGGATTCCACCCCGTAAAGTGCGCCAGGCTTCCCGAGCAATGCGCAGCGCTCAACAGGACTAACATAAATGTCCAGCTTCTCACCCTCAAAGCGTGGGAAACGAGAAAACTGGACGACATAGTTATGGCTGCGGCTTTAGACCCCCATACGGCGTGCGAGCTTTCCTTAGATGACATCAAGGAAATGGTAAAGGAGCTTTATAAGGCTCACCGTAAAGGCGGATGGCTTCCCGATTTCGACTAAAGACAAATCCTAAACCGGAGGGATAAATGCTCAAGCTAATAGGTATCAGGAAAAACTATCAGGTCGGCGCCGATGTCGTTCAGGCGCTAAAAGATTTCAGCATCGCTTTCAGAAGAAACGAGTTTGTTTCCATTCTCGGCCCTTCGGGCTGCGGTAAGACCACCCTGCTTAACATAATAGGCGGCCTCGACCAGTATACTTCCGGCGACCTCATTATCGAAGGCAAATCCACAAAACAATTCAAGCCCAAAGACTGGGACGCCTACCGCAACGCGAAAGTGGGCTTCGTGTTCCAGAATTATTATCTTATCCCCCACCTCACGGTTGGCAAAAATGTAGAGATGGCTCTTACGCTTTCGGGTGTAAAGCCCAAGGACAGAAAAGAAAAGGTAAAGGCCGCGCTCGAAGCCGTTGGTCTCGGCGACCAGCTTAACAAAAAGCCCAACCAGCTTTCGGGCGGGCAGATGCAAAGGGTGTCCATAGCGAGGGCTCTCGTTAACGACCCCGAAATAATACTTGCCGACGAACCGACCGGCGCTCTCGACAGCAATACAAGCGTGCAGATTATGGACTTGCTTGCCGAGATCGCCAAGACCAGGCTTGTCATAATGGTAACCCACAACGGCGAGCTTGCCCAGCAATACAGCACCCGCATAGTCAGCCTTCTCGACGGCGAAAAGGTAGGGGACACCAACCCCTACGAAGGCGACCCCGATCCCGAAGTTGTGTTAGAGGCTCCCGCCTCCGAGGCCGCAGCCGCCGCTGCGGTAGTGGCAGCGCCCGCCAAGAAAAACTTTTTTGCCGATATCAAAGAGTTTTTCCATAACCTCCGCATGCGCAAACACCTCAAGAGGGACCGCAGCGCGATGTCCTACACCACGGCAATAAATCTTAGCTTTTCCAACCTGCGCACCAAAAAGGCGCGCACCATTATCACAACGATAGCCAGCAGCATAGGCATAATAGGCGTAGGCCTTGTGCTTGCCATAAGCAACGGCTTCTCGGCGTACGTAGACGAAGTCGAGAAGTCCACCCTTAATGTCTTCCCCATCATGATAAACGAAACCACCTACGACCAGAAAGCGGTAATGCAGCTTACCAACTTCGTCAAGGTCGCGCAGGAGAGCTCGCTCGAGGCGCACCCCAAGGACGGCAAGGTAAGGGTAAAAGAGGCCACGATGGGCATGGGCAACAGCATCGAGGATATGATGAAGACCCTGCAAAAGATGGTTATAACCAACAACCTCACGCAGAAATACTTCGATTACATAGACGATATGGATATGGGCACCGTGCACTATATCTACAACCTCGATATGAACCTCGTCGCCAACCCTTATGAGGGCACATACAGCTTTGTCAACAAAGGCTCGGTGGGCTGGCA
>Ga0209409_1000281_pt1 | contig 54022 bp, 57 predicted proteins | sample AD_JPNMR1_MetaG_FD_184424 | JGI IMG/M metagenome (GOLD analysis project Ga0209409, IMG submission 184424) | Active sludge microbial communities of municipal wastewater-treating anaerobic digesters from Japan - AD_JPNMR1_MetaG (SPAdes) (version 2) | ecosystem: Engineered > Bioreactor > Anaerobic... | reverse complement strand
ATATGCAGGTGGAATAGTTATCTCTTCAATAGCACCCATATTTTGTGCTTTATTCAAAACATCCGCGAATTCTGATAACAACTTCTTCGACTCGTCCATGCCCACATAAAGTGTCGAAGACATGGTACGGGTGAAATAGGAAAGCCTTGAAAGTTCGTCCTGAAAAAGCTCTTTCTTAAGGGCTCCGTAGTAGATAGACTCCTTCAGTTGACTGAATCTATCCATGGAAAGTCCATCACAATTGAACACAAACGGCATGAGAAAGACCACAACAATCACACCAAAGACAGCCAGTTGCAGAAATCCCTTTCCACTTAGCGTCCTTCTTATGAGCAACACAAAGGAAAACAAGAATCCAAAGACCGCAAGCAAACCATAAAATAGCGATTCTGTGGGAGAAAGAAAATCAAATACATAGAGTATGTAAAACACCTCAAAACTTGCCACAAGAGAAAGCATAACCATCAACAATCTGTGGTATTTTGCACCGATAATTATCAAGGCAGCATAAACAACAAACCTTATCCACCAAAAGTTCATATCTCTCGGTGTAACAGCAATCACCTTCTGCGCTATCTGAGCTTGAAAAGTCGTGACAGGTTTTGAAATATCGCGAGCGACAAAGGCTGCCTCTCGATTTATATGGGCAGCTGCTCGGGATGGATCCTTCGTAACATTTTCAACAACCCTTTGAACAGCTTGTGCAAGTGTCTGCTGGACAGACAAATCCGAGTAAAACAGGCTTAGATCTCTCAAGTGTGCTAAATTCGTAGGTGATTGAAAAACATAATCGGCTTCAAGTTTTGTAATCTGTTCCACATCAACAGGGGGTTTTTGCTCGCAAAGCCCTATTTGATAACTAATAATCCATGCGAAGAACGTCCTGGCTTCCTTGCTTAAGGTATCTCTGTATGAACTGAAGAATTTTACAAAACCATTGTTCTTCATCACAATGTTTGTGGTCAGGTTTGTTCTGTTCATCCGTGCCACAAGATAAGACAAAAAGAGGCTGTACGCCAATTGCTCATCCTCATCTTGAACTTGAACTGAATCGTAGATCGCGCCTAAATAGTCTCCAACATCTGGCATCGCTTCACGCTTGTCAACAGATCCCGCCATCAGTAATCTATAATACCTGTAAAGGGAAAGATTCTTCAACTCCCTTTCCACAACGGACAAAAACGGATGAACGAAATTGCCTTGATTGTACTGGCTGACCAACTGCGTGTAAATCTGTAAAGAATGTTCCATGTCAAGGGAAAAAACAGGGGCAACCAATAACACAAAAAGGATCGCCAGATACCTTTTCATCTTAGACCTCCCCGTCTGGGTATATCACAAATATGATACACGAAAGGCTTAAACATATGCAAATCAGTAGATATTTTAACTTATTGTGCTTAATAAAAACTCCTTGAGTTTGACTTAGTTGTGAGTTATAATATAACTGCAAGGAGAAATAAAACTTGCTAATGATATGTTGGGTAGTGATAACGTGTTAAAGATTACAACATGCTTTGTGAAATCTTCTGGCCCGATATGGAAGAAAAATACGCGAAAATGAACTTACAGAGCACGGTACATATGTTGAGAGCTTTCCTTGGAAAGGACGTTGTGGCATTTGAAAATGGAAACTACTGCTTTGACCCGCTTGGCTTGATTGAATTCGATGCAGACAGATGCGAAAATTCGATACAGTTATCCAGATCAACAAACGACACTGCCAAGAGAAAGTCATTCTTGATGAATGCGATATCTCTGTACAAAGGCGATTTCATGGTTGAAAATCTGTATGAAGACTGGACCATTCAATTTAGAGAATACTACAGAGATTTGTACGTAGAAGCTTTGATAGATCTTGCTCAAATATTCATCGATGAGAATGCCCTGACAGAATGTATAGAGACTCTGAAGATCGCACTGAATAATGACCCATTCAATGAAACAGCAACACTTTTACTGATGAGAGCATATTTGAAAAAGGGCTGTGTTTCCGAAGCTGTTAGAGCATACCGAAGGCTCTCTGATATTCTGAGCAAAGAGCTCCAAATCAAACCGTCGAGAGAGATAGAACAACTTTACGAAGCAATTATCAAAGGTGATCTGGAAAATCGATGGATTGTAGTTGTAGAAAGCAAACAATGTAGTTCAAAAAAGGAATTGATCGTGCAGAAACTGAAGCGTGTGATCAGAGAAGATGACCAGGTACAGGTACTTTCCGATGACAAGATCGGTGTACTGATCAGTGGAGTCGCCGAAGAGGTCGCCAACAGCATCTATCAGAGAATCGAAGATGTTTTGGACGGTACTATCGATGGAATAAAGGTGTACCTGAGAAGAGCCAGGTAGAAATGATATTTTCAACTTATTTTCAGGATTTATTAAATGGATTTTCAGGGTGATATGCCAAAATAGTTTTGCTGTAGGGTCTTTATCATTCTGAATTCTCAGGTGGGGATTGAATGGCATACAAATTCAAATGTCTTAATTGTGGGGAAGTGACTTACTCGGCGGCTCCATTGGAATATCAAAAGAATAAGAACTGTCAGCGATGCGGGGGTAAAGTCATACAAATCTATCCACCAATGCGTTTGGGTGAAATCTTGGTTCATCTGGATGCAATTACACAGGATGAACTGAACGAGGCTCTTGCCATTCAAAAACGAATGCTTACAAGGGCCACTATAGGTAAAATTCTCCTGCGATTGCAACTTGTGAATCAAATAGATCTTGAGAAGGCTTTAAAGATACAACGCGAGATGTTAGGTGGATTGACGCATTAGTAAACAACTATCGGGCGCTTTGTCGCCGGATTGGTGATTATTGAAACTCTGACATCATAGATTCTCTCAAGATTATCTGTATTGATCACCTCTTCGGGTTTTCCACAAACAATTATCTTCCCTTCTTTCATTAAGACCAATCTGTTGCAGAGTTCAGCCGCGATGTTTATGTCATGAAAGGCGCCGATCAGGGTTTTGTTTTCCTGATGCAATGTCCTGAGAAGATCTCTTATCTTCACAATATGTCCTGGATCCAGATGGGCCGTTGGCTCGTCCAATAGCAAAACGGGAGTATCCTGTGCCAGCATTCTGGCTATCGCGATCCTTTTTTGTTCCCCTGTACTGAGATTGTAGAATGGTCTTTCCATGAACTGAGAACCATCAACTTTTTCAAGAGATCTATGAACAGATTTCATGTCCTCATCTGTCCAGCTTGAGAAAAAACCTTTAGCGTAAGGTAATCTGCCAGTTAACACGATTTGTTTTACCGTATAGTTGTAAGTGGGGACGAAATCTTGTGTAACAAAGCCCACGATCTTTGCCAACTGTTTCCTCTTCATGTGGTATGGATCCATCCCATTCACTCTCACAGCTCCTTCAGAAGCCGGCAAAAGACCTGCGATTACTTTCAACAACGTCGTCTTTCCACAGCCATTCGGTCCAAGTAGGGCTATGAATTCGCCTTGGTGAATTTCGAGGTTTATCCCATCGAGCACGAATCTTCCCTTTGGGTCATAACGGAATCTCACGCCCTCTAAACTGATTTCAAGCATTGCGCTCACCTTTTTTCAGAAGCACGAACATCACAGGAGCACCAATGAAAGCAGTTATAACTCCGACAGGTATTTCAGAAGGGCTCACCACTGATCTTGCAATTGTGTCACAACCACACAAAAATATTCCGCCAACCAAAGCACTTGAAACAGCGACAATCTTGTGATCATTTCCGAATAATCTTCGTGCCATATGCGGCATGATCAGCCCGACAAAACCAATAACACCAGACACTGAGACCATGGCTGCCGTGGCAAAACTGCCCACGGAATAAACGAGAAGTTTCACAAATTCCACGTTTACCCCAGAAATCCTTGCCTGAGACTCACCAAGAGAAATCGCGTTCAGTTGTTGTGACAAGCCAAGTGAAAGTACAACAAATCCGATGACAGCAGCAAGAGGAACAGGTAAATCTTTCCATCCAACTCCCGACAGTGTCCCAAAAAGCCATACATATGCATGCGTGATATTCTTCTTGAGAAGCATCAGAATCAAGATCGTTCCAGAGTTGAAAAGTATACTAACCAACACACCACTCAAGATCAGCTCTGTTATAGGTGTTGTCCCATTCCTTCTTGATAGGACTACTGCAACGAACGCGGCAATCATAGCGAAACCGAAGCTGATAAGGGGCATCTTGTACAGCAAAGAAAACCCGTACAGGTCGGCAAGAAAGAGCGAGAGAACAGCTCCAAAGGAGGCGCCAGAAGACACACCAAGGAGGTATGGATCGACAAGTGGGTTTCTCAACAAACCTTGAAAGACACCTCCAACAGCGGCTAAGCCTGCACCAACCAGAACAGACATAATAACCCTCGGGAGCCTTATGTCCCATACTATGTGTTTCCAGTCACCTTTCATGGCGAAAATCGCTCTGATTACTTGATCAAATGGTATCTTTGTGCCTCCAAATCCACTGCAGATTATCACAGTGCAAAAAAGCAGAATAGCCGCTGAGAGAATGCGCCAGAATTTCAATATCATTTACCTCCATAGAAATCATTGTAGAATTTCTCTATGAAATCTATAATTTGTGGTGCAGGAGACGAGAGTAGATTACCGTCATAGACATAGATTCGATCGTTTTTGACTGCCTTGATGTTTCTGAAAGCTGAGAACTGTTTTATCTTGTCTTTCACTTGTTCTTCTGCTCCGGGCATATAATTGGCAACAATGATTACATCTGGATTTTGAGCGACAATGAATTCAACCGACAGCGGTAACCAACCATTTGGTCCTGTGTAAACTCCCGCGACGTTGACTCCTCCTGCGAAGGCTATCATTTCATTCAAGTATGAACCTTGACCGCAAGTCCAAATCTCACGTATATCAGCTCCTGGGGCATCGGACAGATAAACAACCTTGATCCTTTTCTCCAGCGGAACGCCGTATGCCTTCTTGGCTATCGACAGGTACGAATTCTGCAGTTGGGTCACAAGTTTCCTTGCTTCGTCAGTCCTTCCAACAATAGTACCCACCAAGATCAGATCATCCAATATCTGCTGTACAGTGTTTGCATTCAAGACGACGGTGGTGATCTTCTGCTCTTCAAGTTTTGTGATTTCTGGTAATTGAAATCCCCCAAAAGTGAATACTACATCTGGTTTCAAACTCACTATTTTCTCAACGTTCAGTGGGGTCAAATCACCTATTCTTTCTGCGCTATAGTCATCCCAATTGGTAACTCCAACGATCTTGCTTTCGACCCCAAGGTACTGAAGATACTTTGTCGCTACAGGTGCAGCACATACTATTCTCTGCGGTTCAAAAGCTATTGTGACCACTCTTCCCACATCATCCACAATAGTCAACGGATAGGCCTGGACTACGATCCAAAGAACGGCAATCAGAAGAAACATCAGAACTCTTTTCACTTTTCCTACCTCCTTTGCAAAATTTTTCACCACCTTCTTGGTTCCGAAGAAAGTGGTGCAGTCAGTCAAAGGGCAGGTCTCCCGACTCCCGGATCACCCTACTCCCCACACCTTCCCAGCTCAGGCCAGTGGTATCTGTGGGTTTCGTCCCCGGTCACGGTGGCGCCCCCGTGCCGGAATCTCACCGGCTTCCCTTTTAAACCTCCTGTGGTACCCTCTGACGCCTCTTATTCACTTTTCGTTTGTATTATACAACGAAGTTATTCCACTGAACAAGACCGGGAATAGGTATGTCATCAACGGAAGAAACAATCGAACTTCACGTGCCGCGCCCATTGTCACATTTAATATGATGAACGGGATCATCCACAACCACGTTTTTCTATAAAACTCGTATTCTCTGATCTTGGTGACGAAAAGCAACGGTAAACTAAGGAAGACTAAAGGATACACCAGTGCCCAAGGATCTTGCAAATTCTCTTCTAATATCACAGACAGCGTGTAGTAAACAGCATTTGGGAAAAAGACCTTGGCAAGTAGATAAGTCATTAGAAGCGGTATACAAACCATCAAGCTATGCGTGATTAGTTTTTTTCTACTCAAAGAAAAGTTGTAGAGACTGTATACAACTGCTGTGAACAATGCATGATCTGTTCTAACAAAAGACTGAACAACGACAAGTGAAAGTAAAACCCACCAAGGTTTTTTCTGATGTATCAGGAGCAGCCCACTGCTGAAAAGAAACAGGGAAATAAGAAATTCCTGCTGTCCGAAATCACCGTAAGCAAATATGAGAAAAACAGAGTATGCAAACAGTGAAACATAGGAAACAAACTCACTTGTGAAAGTCTTCATCCAAAAATACAAAACCAGAAGGATCAATATGGTGAACACAAACCTCATAGTAGCGTAGCCATGGACAACTTTACTCAAATCGCTGTTTCTATCAAAAACATCTGTTATATTATCAGGCATCTGTTTGAAGAATTGTTCAATGAATGGGAAAGGATCTTTTATCCATTCCTTCCATCCGAAGTTATTCACCACGCCAAGGAGTAAGTTCGCAGTTAATGGGTTCTTCGTCGCTTCAAGCAATTTTTCTTTTATAAAGGCTTCCAGTTCTTCGGCGATTTTCTCTCTTTCTTCAGGAGAAATATGAGCGGTGAGATTCAATTCATTTTCTTTTTGAATAAATGGGCGTTTATCAAAGCCAAGCCAACGTTCCAGTTTTATGTAAGTGTTGCAATACCATCTGAGAGGTGAGTACTTGAACACGTACTCAACTAAGGGATAGGGAGCGTATCTGTATTGATTTGGAGCAGAACCTTTACCCTCAAGGAGTTTACGATGAGAGTCGTATAAGAATATCCTTCCAGCAATGCTAAAACTGTTTTCAACAAGCCAGAATCCCGCTGAAGTAACAACATAGGATATTACCACTATTGTCAAAATCAATAGAATTGTCTTCTTTCTCATCTATACCTCTCCCACAGTCTTCCCCATGGACTTGTTCTCTTCCACTCTTCGAAAATCTTCTTGCCTTTGAAGTTCCACCAGAACCTATCGTGATAAATCTCCGAGGCGAGAACGAAGATGTAGACCAAAGGTGTTCTGAAAAACAACCTCTGGAATCTCTTCAGCGGACCGAACCAGAGAAGATCTCCAACTCTGCTCGCCAGGTTGTCTCCAACTGTGAAGCCATAATTCAAATCACCTATCTCATGCCCCACAATTTCTATGTTCTCAAGTCTTCCGTTTCCCAAACCTTCCTCGTCTGCCATCTTTATGTAATCAATGGTCATTGGATCAAAACCCATTATCTTTGCAGCAACAGCATCTATTGCGACTTGATCTCCGCTGGCTAAGATCAGATCGGTCTGTACAGGTTTGAGCGTTCGAGGGCCAGGTCCATTACCAGCGGTTGTCCCATCCATCACAGCGAAAATCCCTGAATGAATCTCTTTTTGAATCTTCAACAAATCAACAAGTGTTTCGTGAATCCAGCTATGTGCGTAATGTCTTTTTGTATTCAAAAGTCCCCCGAAGGCATTTTTCATCGCACCAGTTGTGGTAGTGTAGATGTGGCACTTCATAGTTGGTAGATGAACTATGTTCTTACCAAAGAAATAATCTGGCAACTTTATGCCTTCAGGGAAAATCCTGTCAAGTGCCCTGAGTTTTGCTTTGGGCTTGTAATCAATCCACTTCATATCATGCTCTTCAAAGTTATAGAGCACAGGTATTTGATACTTCGAATAGACAATGTCAAATTTGTTCGACTTTTCTCCGTGTTTTGGTCGAGTAACAACTGTCTTGTTTTCGACTGCCACGATCTTTTCAAATCCACGACTTCTCAGACTCATGATAGTTCCTTCAAGCTGCCATGGAGTAGTATTCGCCGATGGCATTGGAAGATGCCATGATATGTTGTCTTTTAGAATCGTTACGGCACTCTTGTCAAGAAATCCCTCGATCTCTGCCAATCGAGTTAGTCTCACATAATCCTCCAAAACAGTTTCAGGAGACGTCTTAAGTACCGCTACTTTTGACTTTTTCAAAATACCACCTCACATAGTCGAAACGATCCATATTCCAACTGCTATTATTGCTACCCCAACTATTTTCATGACGGAAAAATCTTCCCTGAAAAGAAAGTGAGAGAAAAGAGAGACAATGATAAATCCAGCACTTGTCATCACGGGGTATGCAACACTGAGTTTATTTCTTGTCAAAACAATTGTGTAAAAGACAAAGGCCAAACCGAAACACACCAAACCAGACCATATGTAAACATTTTTCAAAGAGGAAACAATAAAGGCACTCAATTTCTTTTCAGATCCCAAAGATGTGGCACCTAACTTCACAAGGACATTTGCAAGTCCATTTGCAACTATTGCCATCATCAACATGATAATCTGTTTTGCCATGCTCAACCTCCCGCGTATATGATCAAAACAACTGTTATGAACCACAGAAAAACCGCAAGTACCATGCCTCTGTCTTTCATTACAACATCTGTTGGTTCACCATCACCATTTTTCAAAAGTAGGAAGATGTATCTAAATACACCATAAACAACAAATGGTATTGAGTAATATAGTTTGTCTGTTTTGAACTGCTCAATTGTCCTTGAGTCGAGAGTGTACAGCGCATAAAACACTACTGCAGCCGTACCAGTTGATACCATAACGTTGTTTAGAAGGTTTACATCATAAAATCTCAAACTCAGCCTGTGGTTCACACCATCTTCCTGAGATGTGACGATCTCTCCTCTTCTCTTGCCAAAACCAAGAAAAAGAGCCAAAAAGAACGTGCTTGTCACTAACCAACCGGATGGTGCAACAGATATCGCATAACTACCAGCAATCACTCTGAGCGCAAAGCCAGCAGAGATACAGAAGACATCAATAAGAATGACGTTTTTTCCCTTAAACGTGTAGAAGAAGTTCAAGAGCACATAGAGCACAAGACAAAGGACTACCTTCCAGTTCAACAAGGATGCCAGGAAAAATGCAGATATCAACAGCACAAAAGCAACGAAAAAGGCCATACTGACCTTGACCGAACCTGCCGCTATAGGTCTTGTTTTCTTCTTAGGGTGAAGTCGATCAAAGGGCGCATCCTTAATATCATTCAGGATATAAATGCCGCTGGAAAGTAAACAAAAAGATATGAAGGCAATAATTGAGCTTAAAACGAAGGTGGTACTTAAAAGCTTCCCCGCAAATACTATCGGAACGACAACAAATAGATTCTTCACCCAATGCTTTGGTCTGATTAACTTGAGAAAACTCAGAGTCTAACCTCCTAAGGATAGTGTCTGGCGAAATTATACCAGGAAAAAAGTGGGGACACAGGTCCCCACTATCTCAAGGATTTTGTGTATTACATCATATTATCGCCTGTTGGGTATCTTTGTCAAAGACGTGAATGGTATTCATGTCAAACACCAGATCGATCTTTTCACCTTCCTTAGCCTTTGTTCTGGGGTCAACTCGTGCAACGATAGAATTATCACCAACAGTGACATGCAGCAAAGTTTCGCTACCAAGTGGTTCTACCACATCAACAGTTCCTTGAATGGTGTTTTCGGCTTGGGGCGCTATAGCAAACAGCTTGTCGAAGATATTTTCTGGTCTTATACCAAAGATGACTTCCTTATCTATCCATTTTTCCAAAATTGTTTCATGCTCCTTAACAACTTTGACCTTGAAACCAGAAGTGCTTATCCATATGCCCCCGCGTTCAGATACAACAGTTGCATTAATGAAGTTCATCGCTGGACTTCCAATGAATCCTGCAACGAAGATGTTAGCCGGTTTATTATAAATCTCATATGGCGAACCGATTTGCTGAATTACACCGTCCTTCATCACAACAATCTTGTCCGCCATTGTCATAGCCTCAACCTGATCGTGGGTGACGTAAACTATCGTTGCTTCAAGGCGGTGATGAAGCTTCTTCAATTCACTTCTCATTTGCACTCTCAACTTTGCATCAAGGTTAGAAAGAGGTTCATCAAACAAAAAGACCTTTGGGTTCCTCACGATAGCCCTTCCCACTGCCACACGCTGCCTTTGTCCACCTGACAACTGCCTTGGCTTGCGATCGAGCAACTCTTCAATACCAAGTATCTTAGCGGCTTCCTTAACCCTTTTGTCGATCTCCGCTTTCGGGAACTTCCTGAGCTTCAAACCAAAAGCCATATTTTCATAAACGGTCATATGAGGATACAGAGCATAGTTCTGAAACACCATTGCGATATCCCTGTCTTTTGGTTCAACATCGTTAACGACCTTTCCATCGATCTTGATCGTACCTGACGTAATTTCCTCAAGACCTGCAATCATTCTCAAGGTGGTCGTTTTTCCACAACCAGATGGACCGAGCAGGACTACAAACTCCTTGTCATTGATCGTAACGGTTGCTTCTTTGACAGCGACTACTTTGTTCTCGTACACTTTTGTGACCTTCTCAAGGTCTACCTGTGCCATTATTACACCTCCTCAATGTTTTCTTCGAGCAAATGTTGTTGATTTATCTGCCGAAATTTCGATGGATCTCCAATCTCAAGTAAGTAAAGATCGTAAAGATCGTCCAGCAACTTAGACATCTTTTTATATCTCTCATAGTCAATCACTACAGCGCATGGTGTACCATTTCTCGTTATGAGTACATCGTTGTTGCGCGCTTTTTTCACGACCTCAGAGAACTTAGCCTTTGCCTCTGCTAAACTGTAGAATATCTCACCTTCCTTGCGTATAACAAAACCTCCTGACCATAATTATAGTCAATTTGACATTCAAAATCAAGTTTCAAACTCCACAAGATTTCAAATGATATAATCAGCATGTGAAAACGGGAGGTGATTGCGTGAAGATCATAGAATCAGCACCCAATTTCAGTGAAGGTAGGCGCGAGGAAGTAGTCAGAGAAATAGTTGCTCAGGCAGAGAATGTGAAAGGTGTCTGGATCCTTGATTGGTCAATGGACAGCGATCACAACAGATCGGTCGTCACACTTGTTGGAAGCCCTGAACCGTTGCTGAATGTCTTGTTCAATATGACAAAGAAGGCTGCAGAGTTGATAGATCTGAGAAATCACAAGGGTGAACATCCCAGAATGGGAGCAGCCGATGTGATACCACTGGTTCCAGTTATGGGTTCTGAGATGTCTGAGTGCATCGAACTTTCCAAAGATTTGGCAAAGAGGATTGGTGAAGAACTGAAGATACCGGTATTCTTGTACGAGAAATCGGCAACCGCTCCGCACAGAGAGAATCTTTCAGAAATAAGGAAGGGCGAATTCGAGGGATTCTTTGAAAAAATAAAGGACCCGATGTGGAAGCCAGATTTTGGACCAGATCAGGTACACCCAACTGCTGGTGTGACTGCCGTGGGTGCAAGAGAATATTTGATTGCATTCAATGTGAATCTGGGCACAGACAAAGTCGAAATAGCCGAGAGAATAGCAAAGGCCGTGAGGCACATAAGTGGTGGCTATCGATATGTGAAAGCAATAGCCGTGGAGTTGAAGGATAAGAACTTAGTTCAGGTTTCGATGAACATGACCAACTATAAAAAGAGCCCTCTTTTCAGAGTATTTGAAACCATCAAAAGAGAAGCTCAAAGATACGGCGTGTCGGTAATCGGTACAGAGATAATAGGTATGGTTCCCATGCAGGCGATGCTCGAGGTCGCACAATATTATCTGCAGCTTGACGATTTTGGAATCAACAGAATAATCGAAAACCGGGTTATGGATATCTTGGCAAAAGAAGGTGCCGATAGATAATGCAATTGGTGGTACACGCAAGAAAACTCTACACTCCCGTTGGTAACAAGGTGAAAAAGGGTTCTCAGATGTCACAGATTGAGAGGTATGAAAATGTCTTCATCTGTGTTGAAGACGGAAGAATTGTAGATCTCTCAGATCGCAGACCATCTATTATAAGGGGACGATTTTTGCAGGTAGATCTGGTTGTTCCAGGTTTTGTGGACTGCCACACTCACATACCTTTCTATGGTTACAGGGAAAGTGATTTTCTGAGAAGGGTTTCTGGTCTATCATACTCACAGATACACAATTCTGGTGGAGGTATTTATGAGTCAGTTCGTAGATTGAGAAAAGCAAGCATTAGCGAACTTGTTCGCTTCAATTTGAATTTCACAAACAGTTTTATCAGTAAAGGTGTGACCACCATAGAATGTAAGACAGGCTATGGCCTTGATGAAGAAAATGAGCTGAAACAACTTGAAGTATTGAATGTTCTCAAGAAAATCTCTCCCATCGAAATTGTCGCTACCTTTATGGGTGCTCACGCTGTTCCTGAAAACTCAAACCCACAGGATTATGTCGAGTATCTGACGAAGATGTTCGATCTATTGAAAACCAAGTGCAGTTTCGTCGATATCTTTTGCGACGTTGGTGTCTTTGATAAACACAGCGCGGAAAGATATCTCAGAGCCGCAAAGAAAAAAGGATTCAAAGTTCGCATCCATGCAAATGAATTGTCCAACATAGGTGCAGTGAAACTGGCTGTCGAGTTAGAAGCTGTCTCTGCTGATCATTTATTGAAAGTTGATGATGAAGACATTCGTGTCTTGGCTCAGAGCAATACAATAGCCGTTTTGATGCCAACTACAAGCTTCTATCTGAATGAAAACTATGCGCCAGCGAGAGAATTGATAGACAAAGGAGTTGCCGTGGCTCTCGCCAGTGACTTCAATCCTGGCTCCAGTCCCGTGCTCGAACCCACACTGATGATGAACATTGCAGTTAAATTTCTTAAGATGTCACCTTGCGAGATTCTCACTGCATGCACACTGAACTCGGCTTGTGTTCTCGGTTTGGCAGATAGATTGGGAACCGTTGAGATTGGCAAAGATGCAGATTTTGTGATTTATGAAGATGCGGACCTTGAAACCATAATGTACTTCGTCGGAATAACCCCACGTTACACTGTGAAGAGGGGACAGATCTTTGAGAATTGAGGTAATCGTGATAGGTAAACTGAAGGATTATGCACAAAAGGCGTGTAATGATTATATGAAGATGTTAAAACCTTTTACGCAAATTGAACTCGTTCAGTTGAAGCACGCTAAAGCAACACAGCTCGATGAGGTTTCTTTAAAGCAAGAGGCACATCAAGTGTTAACGCACTTGAAGGAATCAGATTATGTAGTTTTACTTGATCAAGGCGGCAAGGAATTTGATTCGGTTTCTTTTGCGCAGCACCTATCCCAGTTAAGACTACAACGGCCGTCAGTAACCTTTGTCGTGGGGGGACCTTTTGGTGTCGACAGCAGCCTGAAAAATAGGGCAGATGAGTTACTTTCTCTCTCGAAGATGACCTTCACTCACCAACTTACAGTCGTGGTTTTGTTCGAACAGCTCTTCAGAGCTTTCAAGATCATCCACGGGCAGAGATACCACTATTGAGGAGGTGAGATTCAGGTGGATGATCCCGCGAGTAGTATCTCGGTTTTGTTGTACTTGGTGTTCATTTTGTTACTCTTGATGCTTTCTGCAGTCTTCTCGGCTTCTGAAACAGCTCTTACCTCGGCGAGCAGACTGAGACTTCTGAAAAAGGACGAAAAAGAAGGTATTCACAAAGTCAATCGACTCCTGACAGCAACTTTAGTCATGAACAATTTCGTCAATCTTCTGCTTTCCTCGATTGCCACACTTCTTCTGGTAAGACTGTTCAAAAATGCGAATAGTGGGTTGATCGCGCTAATTGGTACGATCTTCACCACAACAGTGATACTGATATTCGGAGAGATTACGCCGAAGATTTATGCAAGAGAATATTCGGAGAAGGTCTACGGTGTGACGGCAAGGATAATGACGTTCTTTGAGAAGTTACTCAGTCCTGTCATTGGATTGCTGTTGTTTTTGAGCAACAAGATAGTCAAACTCTTCGGTGGACAGGCGATGGAGGATGCACCTTTCATCACTTCAGAAGATATCATTGAAGCTGTGAATTTGGGGAAAGAAGGTGGAACAATAGATCATCAGGAAGGTATGATCGTCGAAAGGACCTTTCAGATGAACGAAACAACTATCAAAGAGATCATGACACCACGTGTCGATGTTGTTGCAGTTGAAGAGAATATGTCGTTGTTGGAGCTCATGGAAGTCGTTAATCGTGAGGGTTACTCTCGAATACCAGTTTACAGAGAAGACATAGACAACATTACAGGCGTTTGCTATGCAAAAGATGTTGTGGGTTACATTCAAGAGAATGGAGCGCAGTATCTAAATGAGAAAAAGGTTAAAGAAATCATGAGAGAACCTATATTCGTTCCTGAAACAATGAGAGTAGGTACACTGCTGAAGATTTTCAAGGAAAAAAAGGTACACATAGCAATCGTTGTTGACGAATTTGGTGGGACAGCCGGTATTGTTACGCTCGAAGACATCTTAGAGGAATTGATTGGTGAAATAATGGACGAATATGACTACGACGAGATCAGCGGCATCAAAAAGGTCGGCGAAAACAGTTATCTCATAAATGCCACAACCCCGATAAACGACCTTGAACGCGAATTGGATGTTCAGTTCGAAGAGACAGAACATGAGACGCTTGCAGGCTATCTGCTGGAACTTTTCCAGAAGATTCCTTCCGTAGGCGAGGAAATAGATGTAGGTGACTTTCATTTCAGGGTAGTCGCTGCAACGAAGAATAGAATTGAACGTGTATTGATGACAATAAAAAGGAGTGATATCACTGAACAATGAGGAGCTGATCAGAATAGCAAAAGAGTCTATGAACAAAGCCTATGCACCGTATTCAGAGTTCCGGGTTGGTGCCGTTGTTGTCACGAAAAACGGAAAGATTTTCACTGGATGCAATATCGAGAATTCTTCGTATGGATTGACCATATGTGCCGAAAGAGTTGCAATCTTTTCGGCGATAGCGGCGGGTGAGACACAAATAGAAAAACTTGTTGTTGTCGCAGACACCATTGAACCTGTAAGCCCATGCGGTGCGTGCAGACAGGTGATGAGTGAGTTTGGAGATTTCGAGGTAATCTTGGCTAACCTTCAAGGAAAAGTCACCACAACAAAGGTCAGCGATCTATTGCCGCACGCTTTTAGGATGAAGAGGTGAAGAACTTTGAGGTCTGGCTTCGTCACGCTGATCGGAAGACCAAACGTGGGCAAGTCGAGTCTTGTCAACGCGTTTTTCGGCCGTAAAATACTCATCGTCTCAGATAAACCTCAGACTACACGCAACAGAATAAGATGCATTTACACGGATGAGGAAAACCAAATAATCTTTACGGATACTCCAGGTATTCACAAACCCATCCATAGGCTCGGCGAGTTCATGGTAAAAGCAGCAATTCAAGCCATGAAAGGTTGCGATTTGATTTTGTTTGTCGTGGATAGTTCTAAAGGATTTGGTGAACCAGAAATGAGAATGTGCGAGCTCGTTAAAACCTCACAGACCAATACTTTCTTGGTCGTTAACAAGATTGATTTGGTCGACGACTATTTGCAAATCGCCGAGGTCACAAAGGACAGGTGCGGTGTTTTTTCAAAGGTCTTTTTCACAAGTGTCATTAAAAATCAAGGGATCATTGAGCTGTTCGAAGCGATCAAACTCTCTTTACCAGAAGGTCCGATGTATTTTCCGAGTCAAATGACAACAGATCGTCCCATCTCCTTTCAGGCAGCTGAATTGATACGTGAAAAGATCTTATTACTCACAAGAGAGGAAGTCCCTCACTGTGTCGCGGTGATTGTGGACCAAGTTATCGAAAAAGAAGAAGGCATACTATACATTGCCGCAACGATATACGTTGAAAGGCAATCCCAAAAAGGTATTCTGATAGGTAAAGCGGGTTCTATGATAAAGCAAATCGGAACTCTCGCACGAATGGAAATCGAATCAGTGGTTAACAAGAAGGTTTACCTGGATCTTCATGTAAAGGTCAAGAAGAATTGGAGGGACAAGGACTTCATCATTCTAAATGAGATAGGAATGAAAGACGAGATTGAATGAAGGAGGGTGAGAACGCTAATGCCACGCCTCTACATACACCTTCAGTCAATAGAAGAGAACGCACGAAGAATTCTGGAAAGATGCTCTAAGTATGGTGTTGAAGTTGTAGGTGTCACAAAGGTAAGCCTCGGAGATCCGAAGATAGCTCAAACAATGAAAGATGCAGGTATACGGATCATTGGTGAATCAAGAATCGACAATATCGTAAGACTGCGCAAAGAAGGTATAGATGGACCATTCATGATGATCCGCATACCACAAAAGGATGACTTACCGAAGACATTAGATTTATGTGAATATGCACTGGTTTCGGAACTCAAAACGATTGAGTGGATGGACGAAATTGCTCACGAAATGGGCAAGAGTATATCCGTGATTTACATGGTAGATGTTGGTGATCTTAGAGAAGGTGCGTGGTATAAAGATGCCGTTGAGGAAATCGCAAAGGCTGTGAAGATGGCAAAGAAGATACAAGTTGTGGGCGTTGGAACAAATCTGGGGTGTTATGGTGGGGTTTTGCCGTCAGAGAGAAACTTAGGAATACTTGTTCAGATCAGAGACATAGTTGAGAAGAAAAGTTCCTGTGAATTACCTATTGTGTCGGGAGGGAACACAGCTGCTCTGAAGTTGCTTGAAGAAGGAAAATTGCCTTTCGGTGTCAATCAATACAGAATTGGCGAAGCGATATTTCTTGGTACGGATGTGACAAACAATCGACAGATACAATGGCTAAGGCAAGATGCGATCGTTCTCGAAGCACAAATAATAGAGCTCAAGACAAAGCCTTCCTTTCCAGAAGGCGAAACCGGGCAGGATGCCTTTGGAAGAAAACCTGCATTTGTTGACAAAGGTATACGCAGAAGAGCTATACTCGCACTTGGAGAACAAGATATTCTTTCTACAGGGCTTAGGCCCCTCGACAATGGTGCCGAGGTAATACATGCATCAAGCGATCACACGATAGTTGACGTCTCAGACGTTGAGAGAAGGATTGAAGTCGGTGACACAATGAGGTTCACGTTGAGCTACGGAGCACTGTTAAGGGCCATGACCTGTCCTCATGTCGAGAAAATCTATGTTTAGGGGGTATCAAGATGCAATTTCTATCTGAGAAGTACTTACTCGGTAACAAGACGGCTATGAGATTGTACGAAACGGTAAAGGATCTTCCGATAGTCGATGCTCACAATCATGGCGATGTGAAGGAAATAGTCGAGAACAAGGGATGGAACGATATATGGGAAGTCGAAGCAGCTACAGATCACTACGTTTGGGAACTGATGAGGCGTCGAAGAATACCAGAAGACAAAATAACGGGGAATGCAACGAATTATGAAAAGTGGCTTGCCCTATCAGAAGTGTTCCCAAAATTGGTTGGCAATCCAACCTATGAGTGGATCCATCTTGATCTGAGACGTCGCTTTGGCATAGATGAGGTGATCTCAAAGGAAACAGCCAATTCAATTTGGTCCAAGACAAAACAGCTACTGAAAGAACAAAAGATGAAACCTCAAGAATTGTTGAAGCAAATGAATGTTGAAGTAATGTGCACAACAGACGATCCAACCTCTGATTTGTACTACCACAGAGTTGCACGTGAAACAATTGAAGGTATAAGAATTCTGCCAACTTGGCGCCCAGATAGAGCTTGCAGACTTGATAGGAAAGACTGGAAAGACTATCTCACAAAACTCTCTGAGGTTTCGAAGATAGATGCAACGAAATTCAACGGCTTTTTAGATGCACTGAAAAAGACTCACGATTATTTTGATCAACTCGGTTGTGTATGTAGTGATCATGCTTTGTTGTATGCCACTGGAAAATCCATAACTCAACAGAGGGCCGAGCAAATATTCAACAGAGCTCTCGTCCAAGAAATTTCTGCTCAGGACTTATTTGATTTTCAGTGCTTTATGCTCTATGTCTTTGCAGAAATGAACTATGAGAAAAATTGGAAAATGCAGCTTCACATTGGCGCCTTGAGAGATTACAGAGACAAGTTGTTCGACCAGCTGGGACCCGATAGCGGCGGTGATATTTCGGCAGGTTATATTGACATCGCAACCGGTATGAGAGACTTTTTCAACGCTTTTGATGGAAAGACCGAGATAGTCTTGTATTGCCTTGATATGACCTATCTTTCAGTGATCGCTACAATAGCAAGAGCTTTCGAAAACGTCTTTTTAGGAGCACCTTGGTGGTTTAACGACAGTCCATTTGGTATGCAATTGCAGCTTCAGTACATCGCATCGGTAGACTTGTTGAGTAATCTTGCCGGCATGGTTACAGATTCGAGGAAGCTCATGTCTTACGGATCTCGGACAGAGATGTTCAGACGGGTACTGGCCAATGTCGTTGGTGAAATGGTTGAAAAGGGACAAGTTCCTTTGAGAGAAGCTATGGAGCTATGCGTTGAGATCTCTTACACAAGACCAAAGGAGTTCTTCTTTGCTCAAAGATAGGTATGCACAGAGGTGAAACATATGGAATACACGGAGTCTGATAAAAAGAAGATTGAAAAGAAACTCAATGAAGGGTATGAACTCATTGAAATCGTGGTGAAGAAAAAAGATAGATATGCGATCTTCCAAAAGAATGAGGAATATGTTGCTGTGAAGTTGTCAAAAAAGAAGGAACAATGATCTGGTTCCCTCTGTTATTTGGCTATCTGTTGTATTGCTCTCTACCAGCATATTTTCTTACCAAATAGATCGCGGGCCCTGACATAAGAACCATCTGGGCGCGTCACCTCAGGACGACGAATATCTACAAAGTGGCAGACTTTGGTTGCCACCAAGTAAGCAGAGAATATGGTTTACCTTGCTTTTGGCGATCTTGCAGCAGAGTTGGTAGGAATGTCTTTCGGCAAGAAAAGACCCTTCGATAAAAACATCGAAGGGTGACTATGACATGTTGCCATCTGCTTTCTCAGTTCTTACTTACTTAATTGCTACACTCAACTTAGTGGCTTTCACATCGGCATTGTAGGTGCAGTAGCTGCAAAAACAAATGAACCACTCTCGTTGAGTGTGACTGACACTTTCTTTGTTCCATTCTTCTTCTCGTTGGTAATGAGTTTATGGCGATTTATCTCTACGAACTTTGGTATTCCGATGGCATGCAAAGTATTTTCCCAATCCTTAAATCCAACATTCTCGATGAGTTAGCAGGTTTTATCACTACCGCGGTATCCAACCCTTTGCTTGAACCACCGCATGCTACAACCCATTCATCGGTCCGCACAAACCCAGCATCAGCAGCCATAAGAGAGATCTCGACACATACTTTTACGCCTTGGCTGAACAATCTGAGCGTGTTTGCGATCACTTCGGCTGTGTATATACCGCTGTATTCTCGTCGAAATGCCCTTTCTATACCAGACAAAACATGCGTTGCGGTGTGAACGATGTGTCCATGTTTGAGTAGCTCGTTCCTGATCTGTGGTGAAAACTCGTCTTGATTGGGTTCCTTGAAGCCAAAATGATGAGTAACAACGATCAACTTGACCTCCTTCGGAACGATCTCAAGAGCCATCTTTGCACTGTATCCACGCGTTGATGAAATAAGTAGTTTGTCCATCTTTGCACGTCTGAGTTCTTCAACAGCAATTTTCAGTGTTTCTACGGTATTTTCCTCACCTTTCTGCGCGAATAATACCATCACGTCACCCCCACTAAATTCTATATGACAACCACGCGATTTTGCAAAGTACATTCTAACAATACATATTCTAATGTAAAATACATGTTTTAACAGGCATTATATACTACATAGTAGAATAACATGACATTTGTAGATAACATACACAATTATGATTGTATAAAGATAGGTAACATGATAAAACCGTCATGAGTACAAAAGTTCAGATAGTCTATGCGGATTTGATCTGACGGGCTGGGTATAGTGGGGTGTAATACAGTCCAGCGTATTCCACAGCTTTCCTCAATGCTGTGTTGATCCCATAGGTATCCTTCGCGAGAAAAAAGTCAATGGAAATAAGTCGAGTATTATAATCTTGTGCGCTTGGAAGCAAATGAATAGATTGCTGGACTTTCTGCCTCAACAATCGGCACGCCAGAACTTGTTTTTGATCCTTTCTAACAGTGAAACTTGCACCGAACAACCTACACACAAGGGGACGAAATTGATGAAACAAACAACCACCCTCGGGCTTCAGACTCATATCAGGCTGAAACAATACACAGGGTTCATCATCTACTGACCTTTCAATACGTTCTATCCAATCGGACTGATTAGAATCTATTAGGTGTATGGCAAGTGGCAAAAACTCAAGAATGGTTACCTCAATGTTATAAGCTGGTGTGTTACAACATATCCTGCACCCTTGAGGACAAGAGAAAAGGTTACTTTGACATTTTTCCAACTCAGCGTACAAATTGAGAACTTCTTGCGCCAGTAAGGTTATCCTTTCTGTCATCGAGCACATCGTATTTATTCATGCCACATATTCGTTAACTGCACTTTTCGTGCCATGAAAGAGCAAATAACACAATTGAAAATCCTTCCCACTGGATGGGGAAAGGTGCTATCTGGTGACCTGACTTCAAATGTTTCGATAGACTCGTATGCAGCTACTTTATAAGCCTCGACAAGCCCTTCAATGATTTGAACGTTCAAACTCGAATAGTACTGGTAAAACACTGGCGATCATGGACTAACCACGCAATGCAATATAAGATACATTATATTGCACGATCATATTCCATTGATAGAACAATTCGGAAACAATCCCAGATGCGATATTCTCTACAAGAAAGGCTTCTAATACCTTTCTGTCATTGGCAATGAGAGTGACACAATCTATCTAAAGGAATGATGAATTACTCTTGCTGAAACTGATTCTCCAAGATAGCTTTTCCAAGCTCTTTGACGCCTTTCAAATCTCTTCTTGCTCTGAGATTCGATGTTCGTTCAAAAGGGATTTTCCAAAAACTTTTGCTCACCAGACGCGTACAATGAAGAGAAAAAGACGCTCTTTGGGCCACGTTATGGGGTTTATTTCCACTTCTTCAATCTTGTGTACATACTCACAGCTCTGGAACAGCCATCTGAGTTTTCAGGTGGTAAACAGCAGAATGTCGCCACAGCCAGAGTGATTGTGTACAGACCCAAGATGATCTGATGCGACAAATCTACAGGAAATCTCGATTCACAGAGATGCCTTGAAATCATACAAATTCTGGAGACAGTAAGAGCCAAGTAGCGAACAACGCTTGTTGTCGTAACACATGATGAGCACACTGCAGAACGTGCCGATCGTACCTTGGCAATCACAGATGGCCCGATGTGGAACAGAATCTGCGAACTACATCTTTCACTCATGAAAAGTGACAATCCAGTTAAATGGTATCTCCAAGCACCTGCGACAGTTCATTCCTCAACTGCTTATGGTCGGTCAGATGAATGGTGTTAAAGGATAACCTTTTTGCTGTTTGTATGTTTTCGTACTTGTCGTCAATGAAAACTGCTCTCTCAGGTACTACACTATATCTATTGATCAATGTTCGGAAAATATCTTCAGCAGGTTTGATCTGATTCACATGGCTGGATATCACCATGCCGTCAAAGTATTTGAAAAACTCATACTTTCTGTGGATATACTCAAAGGTCCTTCTGCCAAAATTGGATAGAACAAACAATCTGTAACCCCTCTTTTTCAAAGAAGGTAACAGAGCCACATTCTCCTCGATTGGATTGAGTAATTCAGTTATTGTCTGTTTCATGTGCAAAATGTGCTCCTCATATTCAGGATATCTCTGGATCATCATGGCCCAAAGATTCTCTTCTTCTATCTCCCCTTTGTCTGTCAGATCCCATTCTTTTGTCTCGAAGATATTCTTCTGCAAAAACTCTGCTATTTGTTCACCAAAAAGCCGTTTCATATAACTGTATGGATCCCAAGAAATCAAAACCCGACCCAAATCGAAGACTATGGTATCGATCATCGAATCACTCCTGTGCTATTGAGACACGAAGGATCGTGCCAATTTCTCTACACAAAGAATCATACAGTAATTAATCAAACAAATACATTGAGTGGTCATAAAAACATTGTCAATACTAATCATTGTCGAATCTTTACACATAAAAGTCTTTTCTTGGCAGAAGCTGAAAGATTCTATTTTGAAGACACTCACAAGAATCAAAGAGTGAGTTTTTCGAAGATGTGTATGATGGAAGTTTCCGGAAGACTGCAAGTGCCATGTACATTGATATCTCATTCGAAATAAAACGACCACACATGGGATTAATACAGTTTGATGAGTTGAGAACACTGCTAAGACGCTAATCTACATCTCTTTGTGCTTGCGTTTATTTTCTATCTGTGTCTTGCAAAATCCAACAAAGGCAGACAGCTGTTGCAGGCCTGTGTATGGTATATCATCCACATAGATACCTTCCTCACCCTGTGTGATAGCGTCGCACCTATGTAAAATAAAGCTTTCCTGAATCTCCACCTTGCCCGAATATAACTGCTTTACCTGTGCCGCCCAAGATCGCCAACTCTGCATAATCCAAGGACATCTTCCTGTCATCACAAGTCTCACGGTGATTTTGTTTTGAAAGGCTCTCGATTGAAACTTGTATTTGACAAATCTCACACTGGCGGAACTCTCAAACTTCAAAAGCATCAAAATGCTACTGTCCCGTTGATCTACTACTTCAAAACCATATCTTTGGAAAAACTCAACTGGAGTCCAGTTCTCATAGGTAACAGTAGCGATCCCAGAAGAACCAGCAGCCACACTCAATGCTGCATTCATGAGTTCTGCTGCTATTCCTTTGTTCTGATATTCAGGTAGGACCCATACGCACCTCACGAACCATAGATCTTCACCATGCAGTGCAAATGGAGCGACATCGATGGGCATGACCTCAAGTCTTGCGATGGGGTGTTCTTTATCAAAAACAGCAAAAGTCTTCACCCCAAATCTTGCGACCTGTGCATGAATCTCGGCGGACTCTCTCAGCACACTTTCGGATTCTTTCCCGGGCGCAGTGCACATAATATTTATACGGTTTATGTCATTGAACTGTAAATCAGTCACCACAAAATCGGTCACGATCCATCCTCGATTCTGTAGACCATGTCGATTCTCACCTCGTTTTGTTCTATGTCATCGTTGCGGTAAGCGGTTATATCGCACCCATTGAACTCAAAGCCCTGCTTTTTGTAAAATGCGATTGCACCAACATTATTAGTTTGTGTCTCGAGTACAATCGCCCGACAATTTTTTTGTCTAGCAATCTGCTTGGCTTTGTTCAGCAGTAGTTTCCCTATGCCCTTTCTGCGATACTCTTCTAGCACAAGTATTTCATGAATCCTGAGCCTGTTGTTCCAACTCTCCATACCCAAAGTCATCCACCCAACTACTCTGCCGTCGACCTCAGCACCAAATATCTGAGTACCCCAGTCACTCTCCTCATCCATCCATTGTTGCCACAACGGTTCTTCGTAATCTTTTATGATTGGTTTATCGCTTCTTTTGAGTCTTAACTCGATGGTCCATCCATCTTCTGTTCTTCTGATATCCACTTTGTAGAACTCATTGCTTGTCCATTTAAAATGCAGCTTGAAATCTTTCCAGTGTTCTTTATCCAGCTCGATAATTCTCACACACCGCACCTCTGCATCTTTGTACCAAGTAATTCTTCCAAAATTCGACATGAATCTTCCACGTACTTAGTGCATACAGTCTTAAAGGCATTGTCTTGCCTTGCCTTTTGCAAACCTTCAACGGTGCTTATGTCATAACCAAGCAGGTCTTTACACAGAATGGATCTATTTACAGCCTTGAACCGATCGACAAATTCTCTTGCCAGGGCATAAGTTCGTTCTTTGTCATCACCGCCCCCCTTCAGTCCAATCACCATGAAAGCGCCAGAGATAACTCCGCAGACACTCGCAAGTCGAGCCATACCCCCTCCAAATGCACACGAGATTCTCAAAGCCGTTTTTTCATCTACCCCAAAGATCGGCGAATAAGCGGCAAAAACCGACTGTGCACAGCTGAATCCTTTTTCAAACAACTCAAGAGCTCTTCGATTCAAATTCGATACCCCCTTGTTTGACTTCGTCAATCCAACTTGAAAGTGCAAGCAGATCAACATTTCCACCAGACAGTATCGCGACGACCTTCTTGTTCTGGAGCGGAACCTTGTTGAAAATGAGCGCCGCAACCGTGACCGCACCTGAAGGTTCAACGAGTATTTTCATTCTTTCAAGCAAAAAGATCATGGTTTGCTTGATTTCACTTTCAGAGACGAGCAGAATGTCGTCGACATACCTCTGTACAATGGGGAAAGTCAATTTCCCTGGCATCGCTGTTCTCAGGCCGTCTGCTATCGTGTTTATATTTTTCAGTTCCACAAGGTGCCCCGCTTTGAAAGAAAGATAGGTGCTGTTACTCTGTTCAGGCTCCACTCCATAGATCCTGACATTTTTCAAAGATTCCTTCAACGCCACAGAGATACCTGATATCAAGCCACAGCCACCACATGGAACCAACACGGCATCTATCTGTCCAAGCTGCTCAATCAACTCCAAACCTATCGTCCCTTGGCCAGCCATTATCCAGGGATGGTCAAAAGGCGGTACGAAGACCTTCCCACTTTGTTGAGATATCTCATGGGCTCTGTTTAATCTTTCAGTTGATGTTCTGCCACAGCGCTCTATCTTTGCGCCATAACCTTCGATCGCTGCAAGTTTTGCCACAGAAACATCCTCTGGCACAACGACAGTTACATCAACACCGAGGAGCTTTCCGGCACAAGCAAGGGCCTGACCGTGATTTCCAGACGAGCCTGTGACAGCTCCCAGAGTGCGTTGTTGTTCAGGCATAGAAAGCATGAAATTCATTGCACCTCTGAATTTGAAAGAACCACTCTTCTGAAGATTCTCTGCCTTCAGAAAAACACGATTACAAGACAGACTGTCGAGCATCTGCGACGTGAAAACTGGTGTTACGTGAATCCATTTTGAAATCCTCTGCATCGCATTCTGTATGTCAGTCAGCGCTATCATGCTTCTCCTCCCATGTTTGAGTGAAGTTTAGAACTCAACTGACAAGAAACTCCGCTATCTTGTCGGCAACAAATTCCTTTTCTATGTCGTTTGTGACTGGATGTGCACTGCTCTGCAGAACCACTGTTTCAAAAGATGGTTTAAGGTTACGCCTCATGACATCAAGTACTGACATCGGTACCGTATTATCCTTTTGAGTAACTACAACAAGTGTTCGTGACTCAACCCTTTGCAGGCTCTTGATCGCTGTCTTTTGTAGCTTGTATAAATGAGCTGCGGGTTTCACAAAGATCTTGTTCCAGTATTCGTTAGACAGTTTATTGAGCGAAGGATCATCAAAGACCGGTGCTTCCTTTTCTTTGTATTTCACAAAAAGGCTCAATACAGATGCGAATTTCAGCCTCCAATCTGTCACTTTGAAGGCAGGAGCAGCCAGCACAAGTTTTTTCACCCTGAACTGTGCTGCAACGATTGTGGAAAGCAACGCTCCCATCGAAAGACCAACAACGCTGATTTCGTTACAGAAATTAGTTAGATCAAGATAAGCGTCCATCGACCTTCTAACCCAGTCCTTCCAGGTCGAGTTCAGAAAATCTCTGTGGTTTGTGCCATGACCTGGAAGCCTTGGGACAGACACAGTGAAACCTTCCTTGAAAAGTCTTTCGGCAAGATAACTCATGTCATGAGGACTTCCTGTAAAGCCGTGAATCAGAAGTACTCCTTTGTCACCATTTGTTTTGAAAACCGGAGAGCATATGGGATCGAGCAAGCGCATCTTTTCGTTGAACACATTGAGATTCACATTATCACCCCACAAGATTATAACTTCTCAATATGTGAAACGAACTTTACGACTACTGTCACCGTGTGGATCTTACTCTACTTCTCAGCCAATACGACAAGCCTTCTGGCGTTGAGATCATAGGGATCTTTGTCCAACGAACCGTAGAATGTGATTTCACCAAAACCAGACATTTGAAGCATCATCTTCAATTCCTGTGCAGAATACAGATAATGTTCAAGTCTGTGAACCTTGTACTTCCCATTTTTGAGAACGATCCAGTCGTTTATCATCCTTGCCATGCCAGGTTCAAAGCTGTGTTTCTCTATAAGCATTTCTTGATTGCGTTCGGTGACTATTGACTCTCTGTAGTTTTTCAAGACTATCTCCTTTGAAGCCATCTCCATCAACAATTTACCGCCATCTTTCAAACTCTCATGGATATTTCTTAGCACCTTTAGATTGTCATCATGGTTTCTGAAATAGCCGAACGAGGTGAACATATTAATAACAAGGTCAAAGTGATTTCGCTGAACGAAATCCTTCATGTTGGCATGAACAAAGTGCACACCTGCGAGCCCAGAGCAGAGTTCTCTGGCTTTAGCCAAAAGAAATTCGGATGCATCAACAGCAGTCACATCAAAACCAAGCTTTGCGAGTTCATAGGCGTGTCTTCCAGGGCCACAGCAAAGATCAAGAACGCTACCACTGTAGACACCGCTTATATTTATGACTTTTTCGACCTGATCCTTTGCCGCTTGAAAACGCTCTGGCGGGAACAGCCAATCGTACATATCCTTCCAGAACTCTTCATTGACGAACCATTCCATCTTACCACCCCCAACGTACTGTTTACAGAACATTATCAGAAAGCACATCCAATTCATTGGATCGTGATGAATCGCACTGTTATTTTCTATTCATGTGTGACATGATTATATATTAATAGGAGATCAAAAGTATCTTTTGAACCCGTTGTGGGTAAGAGTAGGGGCTTTGGTCGGCCCGAAGCGTTTGAAGCTCGTAAGTTCAGCATACCGCACGAAGAATTTCATTCCCTCAGGGAATTGGGAGGAGGTCAAAGTACAATCAAAAAAGGAGGCCTTTGACCTCCTTTTTTGGTTTACACCTATTTGGAAACATGATATAAAATCAGCTACATTGCTCAAGCAAGTTTCGAATGTACTCGACAACTTGGTTGATCTTTGCGGGGTTCTTACCACCGGCTTGAGCAAAATCGGGCCTGCCGCCTCCACCACCTTCGAGAATCTGGGCTGCATGTCTTGCTATATCTCCTGCTTTGATCCTTTTTGTCAGATCTTGAGTGACGCGCACAATCACATTAACTTTTTCTTTGCCCACAGAGAACAAAACTGCGACCAGAGATTTCTCGCCAGATACAGCGACATCTGAAAGATTTCTCAGTGCGTCTGATTCAACATCTTCGAACACACAACTCAAAAACTTCACATCCTTGATTTGTTCGATGGGGGCTTGTCTCAGTTGAGCGATAAGTAACCTTGTCCTGAGTTGTTCCAGCTCTTTCTGAAGATTTTGATTTTTCTCAAGAAAACCCTCTATTCTGGACATGAGTTGGTCCTGTGAGGTGTCAAACCTCTCACAGATGTTTCTCAAGATTTGTTCTTTTGATCTCAAGTAGTCGAGTGTGCTGAACCCTGTTATCGCCTCTATACGCCTTGTCCCAGCAGATATCGCCGATTCAGATACTATTTTGAACAGCCCTATATTACCGGTGTTCTTGACGTGAGTTCCACCACACAACTCTTCACTGAATCCCATGACCTCTACCACTCTAACAACGTCACCGTATTTTTCACCAAACAATGCTATTGCACCTTCTTGAAGTGCATCTTTATATGATTTTTCCTCTACAATTACAGGGATTGCTTCTAAAATTGCTTTGTTCACATAATCTTCAACATTCTTGATTTCACTCTCACTAAGTGATTGATAGTGCGTGAAATCAAACCTCAATCTGTCCGGTGCAACGAGCGAACCTGACTGTTTCACGTGATCACCCAGTACCTTTCTCAGTGCAGCATGTAATAGATGTGTGGCCGTATGATTTCTTGCAGTCGCAATTCTTCTCTCTTGGTCAACTTCAAGTCTGACTTTCATTCCTTGGTCCAGTTCCCCACTCTCAACCCTGAGGATATGTGCGATGATACCTTCGATTGGAATATAGACACTCTCCACATAAGCCAAACCATTATCCCATAAAACTCTACCGGTATCAGCTACTTGGCCCCCTCTTTCGGCGTAGAAGCATGTCTTGTCGAAAACGACCTCTAAGCGAGCATCTTGGCGTTTTGTATAAACAACGGTGGCTTCACAACTCAGCGTGTCATAGCCCACGAAAAGCGTTCTGACAGTTTTTGAGAGCCTGTAATAATCCTCTGAAGATTTGGCAAATTCAACTTCAGTTCTCGCACTTCTTGCCTTTTCTCTCTGCGCTTGCATCAATCTTTCGAATCCATTTAGATCTACCTCAAGTCCATGCTCTTTGGCAACATCAAGGACTATATCTGGTGGAAAACCATATGTGTCGTACAATTTGAAGACATCTTCTCCATCTATCATCTTGTGAGATCTGGCAATGATTTCGTTGAGCATTTCGTTGCCCTGAACTATTGTCTTGAAGAATCTCTCTTCCTCTGCTTTGGTGACCTCTAAGATGAGCCGTCTTCTCTCTAAGAGCTCTGGGTAAACCTTGCCCATTCTCTCTATAACCGCATCATTGATCATGTGAAGAAATGGTTTTTTCGCACCAAGAAGTACACCATGTCTGACTGCCCTTCTGAGTATCCTTCTGAGTACATAACCACGCTCTTCATTTGATGGAAAAACACCATCGGCTATCAAAAAGCTAACGGCCCTTGAGTGGTCTGCGATAACCCTTACGGAAACATCCTTCGAGTCACTCTGTTTATATTTCACATCCAGGACACTTTCGATGCGATTGATTATAGGCATGAACAAATCGGTCTCAAAGTTTCCACCTACTTTTTGAATGACAGAAGCTATTCTTTCCAAACCTGCACCGGTATCTATGTTCTTTTTTGGAAGTGGGTTTAGATTTCCATTTTCATCCTGGTTGAATTCGGTGAAGACAAGATTCCATATCTCCAAAAAACGTCTGTCTGAATTGGCGGGAGTACATTCTTCTCCTTTAGGGCAATCATCCATGACACCTGTATCATAATGAATCTCTGAACAGGGACCACAAGGACCCGTTGGCCCAGCAGGGCCCCAGAAGTTTGTATCCTTTCCCATTCGTACTATTTTCTTTTCCGGAACTCCAACGAGATCTCTCCATATCTTGAAGGCTTCTTCATCGTCTTTGTATATAGTCACCCACAACTTATCTTCGGGCAAACTCAGGATCTTTGTGACAAATTCCCAAGCCCATGTGATGGCTTCCTTTTTGAAGTAGTCGCCAAACGAAAAATTGCCAAGCATTTCAAAAAAAGTTTGATGTCTTGGAGTTCTTCCCACGTTGTCTATGTCATTTGTTCTCAAGCACTTTTGGCACGTCGCAACTCTTGTGTAAACCGGCTCGACCTTTCCCCAGAAAATAGGCTTGAAGGGAACCATGCCAGCAACGGTGAACAAAAGTTGTGGATCATTTGGTATCAAGGAAGCGCTTGGCAAAATCTTATGACCTTTTGATTCAAAGAATCTCAAAAATTCTTCTCTTAGTTCATCACCAGTCATCTTCAAACCTCCTTACAAGATGCCTACTGAAAGTAAAAAGTAAGTCAGCGGAGTTACAAAAAGCAGCCCATCTATTCTATCAAGCATGCCACCATGTCCCGGGAGAACGTTCCCTGAATCCTTCAAACTAAAGTGCCTCTTTAGAGCAGATTCAAATAGATCTCCAAAGGTGTCAAAGATCGCTATATTCAAGGAAAAAATCACAAGAGACCCGAAAGACATCACATCTGCCTTAAAAAGCCATTCAAAGACAAGCTTGTATACGAAAGAAAAAGCGATGGCCGACACGAAACCTCCGATAACACCTTCCAAACTCTTTGAAGGGCTTATGCGTCTGGCAATCTTGGTCTTTCCATACCTTATACCAGCGAAATAAGCTCCTGTATCGTACAGCCATACCGCTGTTAGATTCAGCAATGCATTGGCAGCCCCAAATTCAAGGTACATGGGAAAGAAAAACGAAAGACAGCCTGCAATGTATAAAAGTGACAGCACAGAAGCAAGCACGGTGTTGAAGACATTAGAGGTTTCTTTGACTGTCATCACAAAAACAACTCCGTTCAGAATGAATGCGAGGCTCAGCAGAAGTGCACCATTGGTTGCCCTCATTATTCCGTAGATGATCGTGAAGCCGACACTCAAAGCCACGCCAAAATAAAGGAAACCCCTCTGTTCATGATTTCGTGTCGCCATGTTCAAAAGTTCATAAGACGCAAGAAGAACGACTGCTGCAACCAGGCCAATAAGACTCTTGTAGTTTATGAAGCATAGAACAACAAATGGAGCCACTATCATCGCGGTAATTAACCTTGTTCTTGTCTCTGACATCACAATCCCCCAAATCTTCTATGACGCTTTTCGAAGTCCTTCACGGCTTTCAAAAGATCTTCTTTCGAGAAATCTGGCCAGAGAACCTCCGTAAAATACAGTTCGCTATAGGCAATCTGCCAGAGTAGGAAGTTACTGATCCTAAGCTCTCCCGATGTTCTTATGACAAGATCTGGGTCTGGAACATCAGGAAGGTAAAGGTACTCACGCAGTATAATCTCATCGAATTCTCGCACACCATTTTGGATTGCTTTATTGATCGCATCAACTATCTCTCTGCGCCCGCCGTAGTTCAATGCCAATATGGCTTGAATCTTCTGGTTGTCCTTTGTCTTTTGCTCGAATTTTTTACAGACAGTCAAAATCTGTTCGGGTAGTCGCTCAACAAGCCCACAGAATCTTATTCTCACTCCTTGCTCCATCATTCTGCTGAATTTCTTATTCAACATTTCCACAAGAAGTGAAAAGAGAAAATCAACCTCGTCTTTTGGCCTTTTCCAATTTTCAGTGGAAAAAGTGTACAAGGTCACGTATTTAACGCCGAGCTCAGCACACCATTCAATTATCTCTTCCGCTTTCTGTGCACCGCGCCGATGTCCTTCAATTCTCGGAAGGCCTTTTTTCTCGGCCCATCTTCCGTTACCATCCATTATGACCGCAAGGTGTGTCAAGTTCAAACTTCCATTATCTCCTTTTCCTTTCTCTCAAACAGTTTTTCCATCTCTTCGATCTTTTTGTCTGTCAACTCTTGAATCTCTTTTTCAAGCCTCTTCTCGTCGTCTTCAGAGATCTTTCCATCTTTCTGCATGTCTTTGAGGTCTTTCAGGACATCTCTCCTGATATTTCTTATAGCTACCTTGCCCTGTTCAACAACTTCTTTGGCCTTCTTAACCCATTTCTGCTTCTGTTCGGTAGTAGGAGTTGGGAATACGAGTCTTATGATGTTACCATCGTTTTGTGGAGTTAGACCAACATCAGAGGTGAAAATCGCCTTCTCAATGGCGGAAAGAACCGATTTGTCCCACGGTTTTATTATCAAAGCCCTGTCCTCGGAGATACTCACCGTCGCAAGTTGATTGATCGGTGTTGGCGCACCGTAGTAGTCAACCTTTATCTCTTCAAGAATTGCAGGTGAAGGCCTACCGCTTCTCATTCTCCTGAGTTCCTCGCCTATTTTCTCAACAGCTTTGTTCATTCTGTCTTCAGCACTCTTCACAAGAGGATGCTTCATACGACTCCCTCCCCGATTAGTTTCCTTGTACGCTGTTGATTATATCATGCTCAATGGGAGCCGTTGGTATAGGATATAAAGATCTTCTCGAAATTGACTAACTCCTTTTCTATGCTTTCTATCTCAATCTGATTCAGCTTGAAATCTTCCATGATTTTGTACAGTTCTCTCGCAGAAGACAGATTTAGGTGAAGTTCAACGACATTACCATCTTTGTTCCACTCCGAAAAACCAAGTTTTGCGAGTTTCTCTTCGGTTGTTCCATTGGGCACAAGTTTTATCTTGTAGCCACGCGCCGCGAAAAGATCGATGAGCTTTCTTTTTTCTTCACAAACAACGATCTTCCCGTCGTTCATTATCGCAACCCTGTCGGCCACAGCTTCGACCAAATTCATATCATGGGTAGAAAGAAGTACGGTTTTGCCCTGGTTTTGGAGATCTTTCACCAGACCACGAAACTCAACAGCAGAGTTCACATCCAAACCTAATGTGGGCTCGTCAAGAAGCAGTATCTTTGTACCCGCAGCAAGGCACACCGCTATGGCCGTTTTCTGCTGCATTCCCCGAGAAAGTTTGTGGACAATTTCGTTTTGCTTCTCAGCCAATCCAAGTCTTGCAAGTATATCGGCTGCTTCACTCCTGTTCAGTTTTTTCCCTCTTATGCCAGCAAAGTAAGCCATGTTCTCAACAGGTGTCATTCTCCAATATAGATTTCTGTTACCTTCTAACACAACACTGATGTTACTAAGGGCTCGACCACGGTTTTTCAGAACACTGATGCCCATGATCTCAATCTCACCAGAGTCAGGTATTATCAGGCCACAAATAGATTTTAAGGTGGTTGTCTTTCCCGCGCCATTTGGACCAAGGAGTGCAAAGATCTCACCTTCTCTTACCTGAAAAGAGATATTATCAACGGCTCTGAGCCTTTCCTTTGAACCCTTCTTGGGAAAAGTCTTGACAAGATTTTCCACTCTGATCATCCCTAATCACCTCAATATTGTCCCAGTGTACCTGTGATCATTGCTCGCTTTTCAAAACCGCGAAAGACAAGAATGCCTGCTGCAAGGTATATGGCAGCCACCGACCACAAGATCACATGGTCAAGAAAATGAAACTGATAGAACTTGGTACCGTTGATCGCTAATTTTCTCATCAAATATGCCGCTTGTGACATCGGAAGAAACCTGTACCAAAGTTTCGAAAGGTCGAACATGGTAAAGGCAAGAGAACCAAAGGTGATAATTTGAATGAATGAGGAAATTCTCTTGAAAACAAGAGCTATTCCACCAAGCATCATTCCAATACCAAGGGCAGAAACCGTGCCTATGACAAGAAGGTACAAAAGAGTTGGCAGATCGAAATTCAGCTGTTTGCCTGTAGTATAAGAAACAAAGTACATCAATGGTACAGCAAAAAGAACATTGAAAACAAAATCGCTTATCATTCTAAACAACATCTGATATTCAAAGGCTATTGGAGAAACAAAAACTTGTTCCAACGTACCTCTTTGTGCTTCATCGATGATACCCCACGCAACACCCTGAAAGGAAAAGATGAACATCAGCCACATGAAATAACCGACTATAACTCCCTCAAGGGTGTTCCCAAAATCCATAGTTGAGCCTCCGATGGCCTTGATCCCAAAAAAGATCAAATAGAAAAAGATCAGAACTGTTGCAAGCCCCGAGATCGTGTTAAAGTAGTACCTTTTAAATTCTATCCATGACTTTTGAAAATTTGCAATAAAGGCATTCAGCATATTGACCCCTCCTCCAACGCCTTTGAAATATTTTAGTCTTTATATTATAAAATGTCAAGTAGGGATAACAAAAATTGAGGTAGGTGAAGAAGGAAGAAAATCAGATTCTATGAGAACAGATACAGAAGATCTGTAAAACTGAATCTTTCAGTTTGGCTAAACTCAGAGCTTTATGATCATTCAAAATCGAATCACTGTGTCACGATAAATGTCAAGAACTATTTTGTGGTGTGTTTAACCTTTCTTCTGCCAAGCCAATAGAACAAACCCGAGAGTGCAAAACACATTACAGTACTCACTGGAGTGAAAGTACAGTGCGCATAGTACCCAACAAGACAAGGTTTACTTGCAGTAGATACTGGTATCAACGTCCAGATGCCAAGAACAATAAAGATTATGCCCCATAACCAGTACCATTTCATTTTCTCACCCCCTTGGGCATCTATTATCCCCAGATTTCCATTATAACCTTCTTCTTAGAAATCCATCACCGTAGATATCATATGCTCTGTGGGTCTACAAAGACCGTCTCGTAGTTCGTGTACACCACAAAACCAGGCGGTGAACCCTTTGGCTTATGGACATTCTTCACCAAAGTCAAGTCAACAGGAACCCTCGAGGAAAAACGTGCTTTTGAATGATAAGCGGCCAGAGCAGCCGCGTAATGAACAACTTGCTCAGGAATTGGCCTGTCCCCATGCTTTATAAGAACGTGGGCACCAGGCATTTCATGGACATGCAGCCACAAATCTTTATCGCTGGCCTGCCGCAAGAGTTTTTCATTCTGCCTGTTGTTTTTGCCAACCATTATCACAAAGCCTTGGTATTCTATCTTTCTAAAATCACTTTCCCTTTGCACGTGCTGCCTCATCTTCTTTATCATGCCCTGTTGAGCCATTTCCTGCTTAATTTCATCAAGTGTCTCAAGATCATCGGCCGATTCGATGGTATGCAGAAGTTGCTCAAGGTAAACCAACTGCTGTCTGGATTGCATGATTCTTGTCTGCAAAACCTTGCTTTTTTCTTTCAGTTTCTTGTAAAGGGCAAAGTAGTATTGAGAACTCTCTTTGACGGTTTTCCCCTTCACCAATGGTACAGAGCAAACATTCCCAGTGATGTAGTCGAAGACATTTACTGTATCACCCATTTGACTTTGGTCTGATGCATACTTGAGCAACTCACCATAGTGACGGTACATGTCTGAGTTTTCGCAGTCTCTCAGTTCATCTTCAAGTGCATCCAAGGTCCTGGTTTCTTTCTTAAGACGATCTCGAACGATCTTTGAGAGTTCTAATTGAGTCTGTTTAAGTCGCTGATTGATGTACAAAATGCCATAAGCATGATCAATTGCCTTCGAGACCGATTCAAAGGAAGTAACATTGCCTGTAAGATACCTAAGTGGTATCGCACTGACAACAAGGTCATCTTTGTTCTTGTAGACATACATATGAGGCTTTTGAAAGTCATTGATGATTGAAAAAAAGGCATATTTTAGAGAATTTCTCTCAGAAAGATTCAGATTGCAGAGAAGTTTGTCGTTCAATTGAGAACGTGCAAAAAGCTCGTTTAGCAGCAATTTTGAAAAACCGGCTACTTTCTTTGACATGAACTGAGATATAGTCTGTGTCTGATCAAGAAAATCGAAGAAATCGTATGGGATTTCAAGAGGGTTAATCTTCTGGTCAGGGATTTCATAAGGATGGTCTCTCTGAATAGCACGTGTAGAAGTCGAAGAATATCTAAAGGCTTCAACGATATTCCCATTTTCGACCAAGATCATATTGCAGTGGGTACCAAAAAACTCCAGATATATTCTGTACAGATGTCTTTCACCAGTTTCATCGATTTTGTCAAATTCAAAGAAAAGGATTCTATCAAGTCCAACTTGTTCGATTCTTTTGAGTTTGGCATTTCGCAGCCTTGCGCGTAACAACATGACAAAACTCGAAGGATGATGATCTGAAAAGTCTTCTTTATCGCTAATGCATATGTGTGCGAAAATAGGATCGAGACATATCCTCACAACTTGGTTTTGAAAGTAAATATAAACCGTGAACTTGCCAAATTGATATATCTGCCTCAAGTTACTGTCTATCAGCACCTGAAGTTCCTGAACAACTTTCCTTAGAACAAAGCTATCCATCAGCATTATATCAACCCAACCAGAGACTTGACATGTGCGATTTCCTTTGTATATAGGTCTTCCTCATTTGGTGTTTCCAGAACCCATGGTATCATCTGTATCTGTGGAAAACTCAAGAAATTGCGGAATCCTTTATCTCCGATGAATCCCTTACCAATATTCTCATGCCTGTCAAGAGCTTTGCCAAGAGGAGCTTTTGAATCATTCAAATGGATCATTTTAACTCTTGAAAGTCCAAAAGTGCCTTCCATCTCATCAAGCAATTTTTCAACTCCTTCTTTGGTGGTGATATCATAACCTGCATCGAAGCCATGGCACGTATCATAGGTGATACCCACTCGATGTGGTTGAATGGTCGGTTCGATTATTTTCGCTAACTGTTTCATCGTGAAGCCGATGTTTCCTCCCTTGGGTGAAACATTTTCGAGCAAGAGCATAACATCTGGTATGATCTTGAGAAATTCATCGACTGCTCTGATAATCCTGTCTGTTCCCTCTTTTTCACCTGCACCCGTGTGGCTTCCCGGATGAACATTCAAGTATGGTATGCCAAGTGCTTGGCATATCCTTCCCTCGATGATTAGAAGTTGAACTGACTTTTGCCAGATGTCATCTTTGGGGCTTGCGAGATTTATCAAGTATCCGCAGTGACAAAAAGCAGCCTCAAATGGAATCTCGTATTTTTCCATCTGAATCTGAAATTCATCACAGGATCTCTTTGCTGGTAGGGATGCCCTCCAGGTCCTGGGACTGTGAGGAAAGATCTGAAAGGTATTTCCACCTGAATCGATTGTCATCTGTGGAACCTTTTCGAAACCGTATGAAATTGGCATATGCGCGCCTATTCTAATCATTCTCATCACCAGAAAGATGATAACATATTAGGGGGATTTCATTTGTTGTACATAGGCACAAGTGGATATTATTTTTCAGACTGGATTGGTACGGTATATCCTGAAGATTTGTCCAAGAGTCAGCTGCTGAAGTACTATGCATCTGTATGGAAGTTTGATGCGGTCGAGCTCAATTTCACCTATTACACCATTCCCAGTTACAAAACAGTGGTATCGATGCTCAGGAAAACTCCTCAGACATTTGTTTTCTCGGTGAAAATGCCAGGCTCTGTGACTCACGAAGGCTGGAAGAATCTCATACTCCCAGAGGATGACATAGAAAAAACCTTGTCCGCGCTACAGCCCATGATCTCAGAAAATAGGCTCAAGATAATACTTGCACAGTTCCCGTACGCTTTCCGCTATTGTGATGACAATCTGCAGTATCTTCAGAGACTGAGAAACATGGTCAAAGAACCGTTAGCTATTGAATTCAGACATCGCTCCTGGGACAATGAAAAGGTTTATGAGTTCCTGAGTTCATCAGGTCTATCTTTCGTGATAGTCGATGAACCACGGATGAAGGAACTGTTTCCATACAAGCCCATAAAGACATCGCGGATCTCATATTTTAGATTTCACGGTAGAAATGAGAAGTGGTTTTATTCATCAACTGAGCGATATGACTACGATTATTCTGAAGAAGAGCTCAGGGTCTTCTCAGATGACATCGCTAAAATGTTGAAGGAATCGCAAGATGTGTTTGTCTTTTTCAACAACTGCTACCGTGGTAAAGCCCTCCAAAATGCCTTAACTCTGCGATCCATCTTAGAGAATACTGTTTTGAGAAGTTGATTTTGCAAATAAAGATTCGATAAGTATGTGTTGAGTTGTCATAAGATCGACGCATTTCACACCTAAGCAAATGCTCATTATAAACACAAAGAAAGAAAAAGATCAATTTGACATAACTAAGTTTGGTCTATATAATTCCTTTCGAACACTCTTATGAAGGAGGTAAGGTTATGGATAGGAAGACAGTTGTGCAAAAAGTGACACAGGTGATATCTGAAAAGTTAGGTGTTGATGAAAAGCAAATAACCGAAACAAGCAAACTCATGGATGATTTGAACGCAGATTCTCTCGATCTCGTTGATTTGGTTATGGCCGTAGAGGAAGAATTTGGAGTGAAAATAGCAGACTCTGATCTTGAAAAAATCTCCACAGTGAAAGACGTTGTTGACTATATTATGTCGAGATCATAAATACTTCAGGGGGACCTTCCCCTGAGGTTTATCAAGAAAAGCTCTTCTGAGTCAGTACACAACACCGCCAGTTCAGACTGTGAGATTTGAACAAGGTCAATTGCGTAGGAACCAACTTTGATTGTCTGTACCTCATCGGTCTTAGTATCAACCAGATAGATCTCACCGGGAAGATGATTCAGAAGGACAACTTTCTCGTCCATGTACAGCACTCGATGAGCGACATTTGGTAATGAAATCCTTTTAAGAACCTTTCCATCATAAGAAACCAAAGTCATGACAGGATCGAGCAAACTGGTAGTAGCTATGTAGTTGTTTGCCAGCACCATATCTTTGGCATAATCTGACAGATTCACACGCCACAGTTCATTGTCATTCTTCAGACACACAACAATACCATCTGCATAACCCAGAATGTAAGAAAAACCATCTTTTTCAGCATATTTCACGGGATTCTTCAGATTGGAGACTTTGACAATCTTTTTGCTACCGCCAACCCTTTCGTATGTCCTATCTGTGTCAAAATAATAAAGGTACAATAACTCATCGTTTATGACTTCAAAGTACAACGAAGCCGATTGAAAGACGTACTTTTCCTCTTTTTCAAGCGTAAGACAATTAATTCGATAAACAGATTTATCGCCTGAACAAGCAACGTAGACTCTGTTGTTTGAAAACTTCAAAGTTGTTGGATAAGGTCCGACGTCTACCTTCTTAATCAGTCTGCCGAAGATTGTGTAAACCATAACAGAGGCTTTGTAATAATCCGAGATGAAAATCATACCGGCATGATGAACAGCATTCACCGGATATGATAGACCAACACTTATTTCACTGACAAACTTGCCTTCAGAAGTTAAAACAAGCACCGAGGCTGGCTTTGACCTTGTAAGACAGATTATTCCGTCTCTGAAAGAGATTCTTGAGTATCCCGGACCTACATAGACACTCTGCGTTTCGTAACCATATGCACTGCAACAGATCAGCAGAAGGACAAGCAAATTTGGTACGAGTTTTTTCACACGGATTGTGCCCCCAACAAGGTGAATAATGCGACTGTGAGGTTTATTAAGGAGAAGATCTGGACGATTCTTTCTTCCTTCCATCCAATCAGCTCAAAATGATGGTGAATGGGGGACATCTTGAAAATTCTCCTTTTGAACAGCTTGAAGCTACTCACCTGCAAGATAACACTCAAAGTCTCCAAAACAAGAATTGGCGCAAAACATATTAAGAACAACTCAGTTGAGGTTTTGACTGCTACGGTTCCGAGTAAAGCTCCGAGAGCGAGAGATCCTGTATCACCCATGAAAACCTTGGCCGGTTTTATATTGTAAAAAAGAAAGGCCATAACGGCAACAGATATGTACAGTAGAGAATTTGATCCTCTGCCCAGAAAGAACCAGTATGGCAATGAAGCAGTGAGAAAAACGCTCCCCAGAAGCCCATCCAAGCCGTCTGTTAAGTTAGCGGCGTTGCTGAAACCAACAATAATCAACACAGCAAATGCGGGGTACAGATATCCTAAATCCACGAAAACTTGCGAGAAAGGTATTCGAACTGTGCTTTGATGATGTCCCATCAAAGTGTACACGAGAACTGAGCAAATCACCTGGAGCAGAAATTTCTGCCAGGCACGTATTCCAAGGGACTTCCTCCACTTTATGCCCGCATAGTCATCGAGAAATCCGATCAGACCGAACAGGATCAGGCTCAGCATTTCTACTATCTCTCTGGACAGAAATGCCAAAACAGCCGCTATCACAACAAAGAGTATTCCGCCCATTGTTGGTGTACCGGCCTTATAGCCATGCAAATCAGGTCCATCTTCACGAATGAACTTTCCAACTTTTCTTACCCTGAGAAACCTAATGAAGAAAGGATAAAGACCAAGAGAAAGTGCAAAACCCACTATTGCATATCCAATGAAAGTCACTTACTTCCCTCCATGTACTTTTCGAGGACCTTTTCGATTTGAACTGCCCGTGAAGCTTTGAACAACACTACGTCCTGTGGTTGAAGAATTTTCCTCAAAAACAAAACAACTTGCTCGGCATCGTCTGTTCTTAGAATCTCTTTTGAGCATGACATGAAATCAATCTCGTGATCAGAATTATAAACTATAACACCATCAAGAGCTTCTAACATTTTGCCGAGTTCTTGATGGGTCTGTGCAGAATAAACACCTTGTTCCTTGATCGATCCCACTACGGCGAATGAACGTTTGCCGAGTTTTCTCAGTGTCTCGATCGCGACCCTAAAAGATTCAAGACTCGCGTTATAACAGTCGTCGATCACAATGATATCCCTGTGCTTGAAAACCTTGAATCTACCTTGCACAGGGGAGAAATTCTCTATCAAATCCTTATTGTAATTAACCTTGATCAAGTCGAGAACCGCCAGAACTGCAGCGATATTCGTCAACTGGCCCGTGTTCCAAATGGATTTGAGGTTGAACTCCACAGTCTCACTGGCTGTTTTGTAAGCCGCAGTAGTAGAAAGATCATGATAACAATAATCTAAGAGCTGATAATCACCCTTACGATAACCAAATGTTACCAAAAACGGTGTTGAGATTTTCCGAAGAATTCTTTCATCGTTTATAACAACAGCGGTTCCGTTAGGTCTCATCTTTCCGATTATCTGAAGTTTCCCCTCCAGAATTGCTTGATCGTTCCCTGCTACACCGCGGTGAGCTGATCCCACATTCAAAAGGACAGATACGTCAGGCTGGGCCATTTCGCACAGCTTCGCAATATCACCAAACTTATTCATCGCCATTTCAAGAACTAAATATCTTTCTCCATGATAGTGATTGATTATCGACAGGGGCAGACCAATCTCTGTGTTGAAGTTACCAGGGTTAGCAAAACAGTTCTCTTTCCCGATGGATTGAGAGATCAGTTCTTTCGTCGTTGTCTTGCCATTTGAACCAGTTATTCCTATCACAAATGGTTTGTATTTTTGCACCTTATCTCGTGCCGTGTTTATGAGAAAATCTACTGTATTTTCAACTTTTATCAATTGACTTGCTGGTGCATCAACCTCTTTTTCCACAACAGCATACTTTGCACCCTTAAAAAGTGCATCTTGAACATAAAAATGCCCATCGGTTTTCTCTCCCCTGATTGCAACAAAGATACAACCAGGTGTGACTTTTCTTGAGTCTATGACAAAATCACATTCATCATACATGTCTCTTGTCCTTTTCGTACTCCCTCAGGATTATCTTTTTGATTTCTTCGGCATCCTTGAAAGGTACCTTTTTCTCATCGCTGAATATTTGGTATTCCTCGTGTCCTCTACCGGCCACTATAACCATATCTCCACGATTGGCCAATGTTAATGCAGTTTCTATGGCCTCGCGCCTATCGGCTATCACCAAGTAGGGCGCCCCTGCGGGTACGCCTTTTTCAACTTCCAACAGAATTTCCTCTGCGTCTTCACCTCTGGGATCATCGGTTGTAATAATGCTTACATCGGAATATTTACAAACAACCTCAGCCATCATCGGCCTTTTGCCTTTATCGGCTTGACCACCAGCACCAAAAACCGTTATTATTCTGCCAGATGCAAGTTTCTTAGCAGTTATCAGAGTCTTCTCGAGCGCGTCTGGGCTGTGAGCAAAATCAACGACAATATCGATACCAAGTAAAGTCCCTTCTCTGATGAACTGAAATCTTCCATCCACACCTTCAAAGGTTTTGACCGCTTCCACAACTGATTTCGCATCGTATCCAAGCTCAACAAGCCCTGCAATAACAAGCGCCGCATTATACGCGTTGTGCAAGCCCGGGATATTTATCTGGCACTCAAAGGTGCCGTGGCGGGATTCAAGAGAGAATTTTGTTCCATACCTCTGAATATCTATGTCGACTATTCTGTAGTCACTTTTTGGAGATATCCCATATATGATCTTTTTGACTTTTTTATTCAGAAGATGCTCATACTCATCACTTATTAAAGCTACACCAGAATCTTTCAGCAAATCAAAAATGTGGAGCTTGGTTTTCACATAATCTTCAAAAGTCTGATGATAATCAAGGTGGTCCCGTGTGATATTTGTAAGAGCTGCTATATCAAATCTGATTCCTTCGACCCTTTTCATCGCAAGAGAATGTGACGACACTTCCATAACAAAATGAGTTCCACCTCTGTCCACAGTAGTTCTCATAGCCCTAAGGATCTCAATAGCGCCGGGTGTTGTGTTGTCGTGATGGAACCGATTTTCACCAAGTATATCGTAGTAAACCGTACCGAGCATGCTCCCCTGACTCTCAAGTAGGTTTAGAACATGATGGAACAAGTGGACCGAGGTAGTCTTGCCATTCGTTCCAGTGACACCGATGGTGATCAAATCATCAAATGGATATCCAAAAAAGCGAGCAGCCAAGAGTGCCTCGGCGAGTCTGGTATCACTCACCAGAACATGAGGGAAATTCAACTGAATGGGACGTTCAACTACCAAAAACGAAGCACCTTTTTTAATTATCTCCGGTACGATGTCGTGCGAATCGAATCTGCTACCCTTGTGACATATGAAAAGATTGCCTGTTGCTACCTCTGTTGATCTATTCGTCAAGCCGGTTATCTGCAACTCACCCTGTCCATTCAAAGAGAGACTCAGGACTATGTCATTGACTGCCTTCACGAGCTCTCGAACGATCATCGTACCACCTCTTGTCAGTGCTATTCTATCACCCACCATCAACCTTGACAAGGTTTGTACTCTGTGATATGCTAAAATTAGCACTCGGGAGTGGTGAGTGATAAAATGAAAAGGGAAGCAAGGATAAATGAGCGACAGAAGAAAATTCTTTATTGTGTTGTTAGGGAATACATACTCACCAAGAAGCCTGTTAGCTCAGAGCGTGTTCTTGAGGCTTCTGATGTTTCATGCAGCAGTGCAACTGTGAGGAACGATCTCAGAAAGCTCGAGTACCTTGGTTATCTTCAACAGCCTCACACCTCCGCTGGAAGAATACCAACAGACAAAGGCTATCGTTTCTACATCGATGAGACATTGAGCCTTATAAAGGTGTACGCTCAACATTCAGCCTCTGTTCATTCGAAATATCCAATGACCTTTGGTGATATGGAGAAAATCCTGGTGGGTGCAGCGATGGCTCTCTCGCGCATTACAAAGGGAGCAGTTATTCTTGAAAAGCCAGCTATAGACAAATTAAGAATACTCAGAATATCTATCGCGCCAATAACTAAGACTTACAACGTAATATCGCTAATAACAGAACTTGGATTGGTCAAATTCATACCTTTTAGAACCTTCTACGAAATAGATTATCTGTCTTTAGAAAATCTGATGAACGAACTTTTGAAAGGGTATACGATCGAAAACGTAAGTGATAGAAAGCTTGAAACTGCTGTAGATCAGTACCTTTTGGATCTCTCAGAGCATCTGGTAAATGCCTTGAGAGAAGATTCATCAAGTAATTTGGTGAAGGTTGGTATTGATACTCTCATAAATGGTGAGTATTTCAACATAGATGAAATACGAAGGTTATCGAACTTCTTCGCCGATGATATATCATTGAAAAAGATACTTCTGAATATCGAGCAACTCCCAAAAATCTTAGTGGGATCTGAACATGGTATTCCAGGTCTGGAGAATTTCGCAATCTTTGTAGACGGGTACAGGAAAGAGGAAAAACTGATGGGCAGAGTCATGGTGATAACATCCAAGGTAGTGAAATACGAGGATATAGTCAATTCACTGAGATACATGGTAAGCCGACTCACCGAATATTTCACAGTTGCAACCAGAGAGGAGGGAAAAAGATGAACGACAACGAAAAGCAGGTCACACAGGAGAATCAACAGGATGTTGAGAAGTTACTAAAAGAGAGAGAAGAACTTTTCACATACTTGAAAGAACTCAAAGCGCAGTTCGAGAATTACAAGAAAGATTCACTCAGGGAAAAAGAACAAGTGATAAAGAACGCAAACGAGTACCTACTGACAAAACTCATACCTATACTGGATGACATGGATAGAGCCTTCAAAGAGGTGGAACAATCACATTCCTACAAGAATTTTTACAAGGGAATGGAGTTGATCTATAAGAAACTCTGGAAGGTTCTAAACGACGAAGGATTTTTCAAGATAGAAGTTAAAGAGAAATTCGATCCTTTTGAACACGAAGCAGTTGAGAAGATTGAGACCAAAGAACATGAAGAGTACTCGATACTCAAAGTATTGGAAGATGGTTACAAATACCATGGCAAGATAGTCAAGCCAGTAAAGGTGCAAGTCGCTGTAAAACCAAGAGGTGGAGAAAGTGCCAAGACAGAGTAAGGACTATTACGCAATATTGGGTGTCTCCAGAGATGCTTCACAAGAGGATATAAAGAAAGCATATAAGAAGCTTGTTAAACAATGGCATCCAGATCTGCACCCAGATAACAAGAAAGAAGCAGAGGAGAAATTCAAAGAGATTCAGGAGGCCTATGAAGTATTGAGCGATCCCCAGAAAAAGGCGATGTATGATCGCTTCGGTTATGTTGGGGAAACCGAGTTCGCACAGCAGAGTTCTGGAGGCCCTTTCGAAGATGTGTTCAGAGATTTCGAGAGCTTCTTTGGCAGAGATGTATTCGACATATTCTTTGGTGAGCGCGGCAGCGAGGAAAGACAGCAAACGCGTCGGCGATCTGGTGAAGATATTTCTGTCACAGTAGAGGTGGACTTTGCCGAATCCTTAACAGGGAAGCAAATCCCCATTGAATATGATAGATACGAAAAATGCGAACACTGCAACGGTCAAGGTGTCGAACCTGGTAGTGGCTATCAGACTTGCCCACGATGTCATGGAACAGGTGTCATAAGAGAAGAAAGACGAAGCATCTTTGGAGTCTTTGTCAGCACAAGAACATGCAACACCTGTGGAGGAACTGGCAAAGTGGTGAAAGAAAAATGCCACATCTGCGGTGGGACTGGTAGGGTGAAAAAGAGAATCAGAACAACTGTGAATATTCCCGCAGGTGTCTCTGATGGAACAAGATTGAGAATAGAAGGAGCTGGTAATGCCGGATACAATGGCGGCTCGTATGGCGATCTATATGTAATAGTACACGTGAAACCAGATAAAAGATTCAGAAGACAGGAAGATGATATCTATATTGACGTAACAATAGACTATGTCCAGGCTATCCTGGGAACGACGATAAAACTTGATCTACCCACTGGTGGTTCAACAATGTTGAGAATACCCGCTGGGACACAACCAGGTAGTATTTTCCGTTTGAAAGGCGAAGGAGCACCTTCGATCAGAACCGGCAAGCGTGGAGATCTATATGTGACGGTTAACGTGAGAATACCACAGAGTGTCTCCTCAGAAGAGGCAAAACTTTTGAAAGAACTTGCAAGAATAAGAGGAACGGATATATAAGGAGTATATCGCTAAAACCTCCTGAATTTTAACATCTATTTTCAAATTAGTCCCTCCAAATTTTCTTTTCTCGTTTTTTCATCTATTTACAACATTATGAGAACATGATAGAATATGATGTAAATATTTCGCAAAAGGGGGCGCATAAGATGAAGCGCCAAGAATTGTTCGACCTTCTTGATAAGCAACCCTCCATACAAGAAGCCAAAGTCCTCGCAAAAAAACTTGGCCTGAAGATCAAAAAAAGAATGAAGAAGAACGAAGTGTACAGAATCCTCAGAGAATATGCAACCAGACTACAAGAATATGAAGACAGCACTGAGGCTTCAAAGCCGATGGCCTGTGAAAGGGTTGAGGAACTTCCCAAATCCTATGAGTCCGACAGATTGATACTCCTTCCAGTGAAGCCTCATCTCGTTTACCTTTACTGGGACTTATCACGGCAAACGCATGAGAAAATGGCTAAGACTGGTAATGTTGTCGTGAGGTTGTACGATGTAACCTATATCATATTCGATGGCAAGAACGCTCACAGGGTTTTTGAAGCAGGTGTGGATCTTGGTATTTGCCGAAATTATTATTTTCACGTTCCTTGTGCAAACGCTGATTACATAGCTGAGATTGGTTACAAAGAACGGGAAAACTTTGTACCAGTTCTCAGATCGAACCTGTGTAAGACACCTTCTGACTCTCCATCCACAACAAGCAGGCAAAGATGGTTTGTCAAGGGTAAAAAACAAGTTGTCACCATGGGAGAGACATTGATACAACCTGTCGAGCGCATAAATGCTTTTAGTCCCACAAATGCTGTTTCTGGTGGTGATAAGCAATGATTGGATATTTCTGTTTGGTGCTTCATTCGCATCTTCCCTATGTTCATCACCCTGAGCATGACACGTTTCTTGAAGAAAGATGGTTTTTTGAAGCACTGATTGAAAGCTACATTCCCTTGTTGATGACCTTTGAAAGGCTTGAAAAGGATGGCGTGCCCTTCAAAATAACTATGTCTCTCACTCCACCATTGCTTGAGATGACTAAAACAAATGGTCTCACAGAGAAATTCATCTCACACTTGAAAAGACTAATAGAACTCAGCGAAAAAGAAATCTCTCATGTACAGAATCAGGAAGAGAAGGCTTTAGCTGTCTTTTACAAGAACAGATTCACGCAAATCTTGGAGTATTACCAAAACCTTGATTATGACATTTGCAATGGATTTTCGAAATATGCCAAAGACGGTTATTTGGAACTCATCACGTGCAATGCAACTCATGCATTTTTGCCTCTGATGCAACACCAGCCAAATGCCGTTAATGCCCAGATCGGCATCGGGGTAAGGGCATTCAAAGAGAGACTGAACTTTCGTCCGAAGGGAATATGGCTTGCTGAGTGTGGTTACTTTCAAGGACTTGATGAGTTTCTCAAAAGACATGAACTCGAATTTTTCTTTGTCGATTCGCATGGTCTTTGGTATGCGGATGAAAAACCCAAATATGGTGTTTACAAACCCGTGATGACTCCTTGCGGTGTTTTTGTTTTCGCAAGGGATCCTGAATCAAGCGAACAAGTCTGGAGTGCAACAACTGGTTATCCAGGCGACTACAGATATAGGGAATTCTACAGAGATATAGGCTTTGACAGGGATTTCGAGTACATAAAGCCTTACATCGATCCAAGTGGTGTAAGGGTTAACACTGGAATAAAGTACCACCGCATAACCTCGAAAGAAGTCCCATTGGATCAAAAGAAATTATACAACCGTGATGAAGCGCTCAATGCCGCAAAAAGTCATGCGTTAGATTTCCTGAACAAAAAACTGTCTCAGACACAAAGGCTTTACGAAATTTCCGAGCAACCACCTGTGATCGTTGCCCCCTTCGATACAGAGTTGTTTGGGCACTGGTGGTTCGAAGGACCTGAGTTCATCGAATACTTTTTCAGAGAAGCTGCAAAGAACAAATCTCTGAAAGTAGCCACGGCTTCCGAAGTTCTGGAGAAATTTGACACGTTCCAAATACTCACGCCGGCTTCTTCTTCATGGGGATCTGGTGGATACAACGAAACATGGCTGAATGGACAAAATGATTGGATATACCTACACATGAACGAGCTTCATGATCGTATGACAAATCTGGCCAAGCAATACGAAAATGAAACTGACCCATTGAAAATTAGGGTGCTAAATCAAATGCTCAGAGAACTTTTGCTTTTGCAGTCAAGCGACTGGGCTTTTATCTTGACCACACAAACCAGTGTTACGTATGCTGTTAACAGAATCAAAACGCATGTGAAAAGGTTTTTAGATCTTGAAAGACAGTTTATGAGCAATAATATAGATGAACAATATCTCGCGGAAATTGAACAGAAGGATTCCATTTTTCCGTGGCTTGATTATCGAATGTACCTGTACCAAAAAATTTGAGAGGAGGGATACAGTGCCCGCCAAATACTATGAAATCAGGTGGCACTCAAGAGCAGGACAAGGTGCAAAGAGCGCTTCTCAGTTACTCGCCGAGGCCGTTCTGGATTCTGGTAAGTATGCTCAGGCTTTTCCCGAATATGGAGCTGAGAGATCGGGTGCTCCAATGAGGGCATTCAACAGAATCAGCGATCAGAGGATAACAGTTCATTCCTCGGTCGAGAATCCAAATGTTGTTGTAGTCATAGATGACACGCTCCTTTCACCAGGTATTGTCGAAGGCTTAGGTGAAAAAGGTGTGCTAATAGTCAACACAACACACCCCGTCGACTACATTAGAAAAAAGACCGGCTTCAATGGAAAGATATGCACCGTAAGGGCAACCGACATAGCACTTGAAGAAATCAAAAGAGGAATACCAAATACTGTGATGCTTGGAACAATAGCAAAAGTTACTGGATTGATAACACTGGAGGCAGCGGAACAGAAAGTTCGGGGAATGTTTGAAAAAAAGCTGTCTGCTGAAATGCTCCAAGCCAATATCAGGGCGTTGAAAAGAGGGTATGAGGAGGTGAGCTGCAGTGGCTGAGCTCAAGAAATGGAACGAAATACCTATCGGTGGTGTTATAACCGAGCCGGGTACGGCTAGGAAGTACCAGACCGGAACTTGGAGGGTAAAAAGGCCAGTTTACGATAGATCCAAGTGTATAGATTGTATGATGTGCTGGTTCTACTGTCCGGATCAGGCAATTATGGAAGAGAATTCTGTCATGAAAGGTATAAATTACTTCTACTGCAAAGGTTGCGGTATCTGTGCAAACGTCTGTCCAAAAAGCGCCATTGAGATGAGACCTGAGACTGAATTCATACACAAGGAGGAATGAGCATGATCAAGACTCATAAAGAAGCAATTACAGGAGCACAAGCGGCTGCATACGCAATGAAACAGATAGAGCCAGATGTCGTAGCCGCTTATCCAATAACTCCACAAACGCCAATAGTTGAGTACTTCGCGAAATATGTTGCTGATGGCGTGGTAAGAACAGAGATGATACCAGTTGAGAGTGAACACAGCGCTATGAGCGCCGTTGTTGGTGCCGCAGCCGCGGGTGCAAGAGCTATGACAGCCACAAGCGCGAATGGACTCGCTCTCATGCACGAAATCGTATACATCGCAGCCTCGATGAGACTTCCAGTAGTTATGCCTGTCGTCAACAGGGCACTGAGCGGCCCAATAAACATTCACTGCGATCATAGTGACACAATGGCAGAAAGAGACTCTGGCTGGATACAGATTTTCTGCGAAGATTCTCAGGAAGTCTATGATCTGATGATCATGGCAGTCAGACTTGCTGAACACGAACAGGTCAGACTCCCAGTTATGGTCAATCAAGATGGTTTCATAATTTCCCATGGCGTTGAACCTGTTGAACTTCTGCCAGATGAGGTCGTCAAGAGTTTTGTTGGTGAACTGAAACCACTATACCCTCTGCTGGATATAGATCATCCAGTCACCTACGGTCCACTCGATCTGTACGATTATTATTTTGAACACAAGCGACAGCAGATAGAGGCAATGAAAAATGTTTTCAAAGTATTCCCAAGTATAACCGAAGAATTCTATAAACTGACCGGCAGGAGATACAACTTTGTGGAACCCTATAGAATGGACGATGCACAGTATGTTATGGTTGCATTGGGTTCAACAAATGGAACCATCAAGTATGTCGTCGATCAATTGAGAGAAGAGGGTAGAAAGGTTGGTTTATTGAAGATATGGATGTTCAGACCATTTCCAAAGGCTGAGGTTCAACGCTATCTGACCGGCAGAAAGGCTGTTGTTGTGCTTGACAGATCGGCTTCTTTCGGTGCCGAAGCGCCTTTGTATGAAGCGATCAAATCTTCTCTTTATGAAGCTGCGGCAAAGCCACTTCTTGGATCGTTTGTCTATGGTCTTGGAGGTAGGGATATAAACCCAGAATTAGTAAGATTTGCATTCGAAAAGGCTATGAAGCACGAACTTGTTGCAGATCAAGAGTTATACCTTGGTCTCAGAGAATGAGGAGGTGCATTGAATGCCGTTGACAATGAAGAAACTTGCAGAGGTTTTCACAAATAAAGAGACAGGATTGACCCAGGGGCATCGAATGTGCCCGGGTTGCGGTGCGCCTATAACAGTGAAATTGGCTTTGATGACTGCTAAAGCTCTTGGTTACGAACCCGTGATTGGTTTTGCAACTGGCTGTATGGAAGTCTCTTCAACAATATACCCGTTCACTTCATGGAGCGTACCATATATTCACAACGCATTTGAGAATGTTGCTGCAACAATAAGTGGTGTTGAAACCGCTTACAGATCATTGAAAAAAGCTGGCAAAATCCCAGCAGATAGAAAATATGCTTTCTTTGCCTTTGGTGGTGATGGAGGCACATACGATATAGGTCTTCAGTCGCTTTCCGGTGCTGTAGAGAGAGGTCACAAGTTCATCTATATTCTGTATGATAACGAAGGATACATGAACACAGGAAACCAGAGATCAGGTTCGACTCCTCCAGGCGCAGACACAACAACAGCCCCAGTCGGTAAGAAGATACCAGGGAAGGTGCAATTGAAAAAGAATATAGTCGAGATAATTGCAGGACATGAGTATGTCTATGCTGCAACTGTAACTATTGGTGAGCCGATGGATTTCATGAGCAAGATCGAGAAGGCTTTATCCTTTGAAGGGCCTTCTTTCATCGCAGCTTTAAGTCCTTGTGTGAGATACTGGAGAGTTCCTGAGGATCAAACGGTAGACATAACCAAACTCGCGGTGCAGACCAAATACTGGCCCCTTTATGAAGTAGATCGTGGTGTGTATCGAATCACAAGAAAGCCAACCAGTTTTAAGCCAGTGTCCGAATTTATAAAGATTCAAGAAAGATTCAGACTTTTACTGCAAAGACCAGACGCTGAAGAGATTATCAATGAAATTCAGCAGTACGTGGACAAACGTTGGGATAGACTTCTTGCTCTTGAGGCAGCAACAAAGGATAAACCAATAAGATAGCGCGCTGCTTGGAGGCAGATGAATGCGTGCTTTGATAGTTATAGACATGCAGAATGATTTTGTTCAACAGGGTGGTGCTCTTTATTTCACGGGCGCGGAAAGGGTGATTGCGCCCGTGATTGACTTGGTAAAGAATGCAATTGACAATTCTGATGCAATAATCACTACACAAGATTGGCATGATATTGATGACGTGGAATTCACTTTATGGCCAAGGCATTGTGTTAAGAACACCATTGGTGCACAGATCGTCGAACCTTTGAAAACACATCTTGCAGGTTATGAAAAGTACTTTGCAGTTCATAAAAATCGATACAGTGCCTTCTATGGAACGAATCTTGATGAACTGCTCAGAAAATTATCAGTGAAGCAGGTTGATGTATGCGGTGTTGTTACTCACATCTGTGTTCTTTTCACAGTTGAAGAATTGAGAAACAGGGGAATAGATGTGAGAGTTCATGAAAAGGCCACTGCATCGTACGATTCAGATCTACACAGATTTGCCATTCGAATGATGAAAGAGATCCTTGGTGCCGAGGTGGTCCCATGAGAAACAGAAGGCTGGACCCAAAAGTTTTCAAAGTACCAATAGATCGCATAAGAAACAATTATTATTCAGATATCTATTTTACAAGGTATGTCGAGGTTCTAAAGAAAGACAAAAGAAATCCAAACGTACTGTACCAGTTTTTTCCCAGAAAAGACTGTGTCGTAGTAGGCCTGGATGAGGCCCTGGCGATACTGAAATTCGCGACGGGATATTACCGTGATGAAGAAAAAGCAAAGGAGATCTTCAAGCAGACATTGACACTTGACAAGGCAATACAAGCCGCGTCGGTTGATATGAGAACAGATCTGGTCTTGGATTATACGGAGAAAAAATGGGAACTGAGAATGAAACTGAACGATCTATGGGTAGACAAATGGGAAGAAATAGAAGTGAAGGCTCTCTATGATGGTGAAGAAGCAAGGGAATGGGAGCCAATAATGACGATAGAAGGAAATCCAACGTATTTTGGTTATCTGGAGACAATTCTTTTGGGTGTGATAGCACGCGCAACGAGCACTGCAACAGCCGTGAGAAATGTCGTGAAGGCGGCAAACGGCAAACCCGTTCTGTACTTCAGCGCGAGATTCGACCACTACTGGGTTCAGACAACCGACGGCTACGCCGCTCTTTGTGCTGGTGCTTTTGGTGTCTCGACAGACGCAAACGCAGATTATTGGGGTGCTGAATCGATGGGTACGATGCCCCATGCATTGATAGCGGCTTACAATGGCAGCACAGAAGCCGCTGCTATTGCGTTTGACAAGCACATGCCTGGGAATGTGAATCGCATAGTTCTCGTTGACTGGGACAATGACGTCATCGGGACAACTTTCAGAGTGATAAAGGCTCTGTACGAAGAACAGATGAAAAAACCATTTGTCTTGGGTGTAACAGATCCAACACCCATTGTTGGGGAGGGAAAAGGTAAAATCTGGGGAGTGCGTTTTGATACATCGGGGAATCTGAGAGATGTCTCAGTTGTTCCGAGAGATGAATCTTCACTCGGAGTATGTCCCGAACTCGTGTGGCGTGCCAGGCAGGAATTCGACAGGGTAGGTCTCAAGAATTTGAAGATAGTTGTATCAGGCGGATTTGATGCCGATAGAATAGCACTTTTTGAGAAACTGAAAGTGCCAGTTGATGTCTATGCGGTCGGTTCGAAATTATTGAGACACAAAGTTGATATAACTGCCGATATCGTTGAAGTTGACCACAAACCTTGTGCTAAAATTGGACGCTCGAAGCAGGATCTTTCGAGACTTGAAGTTGTTCCAAAGAGATATTGGGAGGAGGTGTGAACTGCTATGGAAAAAGGAACCTGGACGGTAAAGACTGGATTCGCAGACATGTTCAAAGGTGGAGTCATAATGGATGTGACAACAGCAGAACAAGCAAAGATTGCAGAAGAAGCCGGTGCTGTGGCTGTAATGGCACTTGAGCGTGTCCCTGCAGACATAAGAAAAGCCGGTGGAGTTGCACGCATGGCCAGTATTGCAAAGATAAAGGAGATAATGCAGGCCGTATCAATACCTGTCATGGCAAAAGTAAGAATTGGTCATATTGCAGAGGCGAGGATCCTTGAAGCTCTTGGAGTAGATTTCATAGATGAATCCGAGGTTCTCACTCCGGCAGACGATAGATTTCACATCAACAAACACGAATTCAAAGTGCCATTCGTTTGTGGTGCAAGAGACCTTGGAGAAGCGCTCAGAAGAATTGCCGAAGGAGCAGCAATGATCAGGACAAAGGGTGAGGCCGGAACCGGCAATGTCGTAGAAGCAGTAAAACACATGAGACGCGTCATGGATGACATACGAAAAGTTACAACAATGCTTGACGATGAACTTGTTGCGTATGCCAAAGAAATAGGTGCACCGGTAGAACTGGTGAGAGAAGTCAAGAGGCTTGGTAGATTGCCTGTTGTGAACTTTGCAGCCGGTGGAGTAGCTACACCCGCAGATGCCGCCTTGATGATGATCCTTGGTGCCGATGGTGTCTTCGTTGGCTCCGGCATTTTCAAGTCAAAGGACCCCTCAAAGATGGCAAGGGCAATTGTCATGGCTGTGACATATTGGAACGACCCTGAGATGTTATTAAAAGTGTCAGAAGATATTGGAGAACCAATGCCGGGACTTGAAGTTGAAGAACTCGAAGTTCGAATGCAAGAGAGAGGATGGTAGAATTGATGATTGGAGTCCTGGGACTTCAGGGAGACTTCAGAGAACATCTATGGGCTTTGCAGAAACTTAATGCTGAAGCGATAGTCGTTAAGACGGTTGAGGATCTGAAGAGAGTCAGCGGGCTTATAATACCTGGTGGTGAATCAACAACCATTGGAAGACTTGCCAGAATAACGGGCATAGCGGATGAACTCCACAAAAGGGTCATACAAGGTATGCCTGTCTATGGCACTTGTGCTGGTATGATATTACTGGCCAAAAGGATAGCAAACTATCCTAACCAATACAGTTTTGGGTTGATGGACATTGTTGTAGAAAGAAATGCCTATGGAAGACAGGTTGAGAGTTTTGAAGTTGATTTACCGATCCAGGTAATCGGAGGAAAGTTTAAGGCGATTTTCATAAGAGCACCGAAAATTGTCGAATGTGGCGACAAAGTGGAGATCTTGGCAGAGTATAATGGTTCTCCGGTATTTGTTCAACAGGATAATCTCCTGGCAGGTTCTTTCCATCCGGAATTGGGGAACGATTTGAGAGTGCACGAATACTTTTTGAGAATGGTGGGCGTGAAGTATGCGGGTGTACATTGATCTGTCTGATGAACAAACCAAGCAAAAGATTCTCCAAGCGGTTAGCATGTGTTGTGGTTTGGCTGTAGCCGACGAAAAAGACGCAGATCTTTTTGTCAGTGAAAGGGTTCATCCGTTGATCGATTCTGTTGTAGTGAGTGCCTTGAGAGGATAATAATGATGTCATAGGTTGATATTAGCCCCTTGGTGGAAGTAGATACTTCTGGATTCCTGTTTATGCAAACCACTTATTTGCTAAGTTCTGTCTACTCTTTTCTTTATAA
>Ga0209409_1000280_pt1 | contig 54091 bp, 48 predicted proteins | sample AD_JPNMR1_MetaG_FD_184424 | JGI IMG/M metagenome (GOLD analysis project Ga0209409, IMG submission 184424) | Active sludge microbial communities of municipal wastewater-treating anaerobic digesters from Japan - AD_JPNMR1_MetaG (SPAdes) (version 2) | ecosystem: Engineered > Bioreactor > Anaerobic... | reverse complement strand
ATAATGATGGCTTCCCCAGCTTGTAATTCATGAATATCTTCAATTTTAACATTCATAGCAGTTTGAATCACAGGTCGTTCTGAAGCAACTACCGCAATTTCTTCGTCTGCATAATAAAAGGCTGTACGAATGCCTTTGGGATCACGAAAAGCAAAAGCATCTCCATACCCCAACATGCCAGCTATTACATAACCGCCGTCCCAATATCGTTCTGATTTTCGGATAAAAGAAGCAATGTCCAGATTTTCCTCAATTTTTTTAGTAATAACGATGTCGTTGCTGTAACGCTGTTTGATTAAATCATATTCACGTTGTACTTCTCGATCCAGCTTATCGCCCAATGATTCAAGCATTAAGAAAGTATCTGATTTATCACGCGGATGTTGTCCTTGCGAAGTAAGTAATTCAAAAATTTCATCTACATTTGTTAAGTTAAAATTACCAGCCAGCACGAGTGTTCTTGCTTTCCAGTTATGTCGTCGAAGAAAAGGATGAATATATTTTAAACCTTCTCTTTCGCTTGTACTGTATCGCAAATGTCCTAAATAAAGTTCACCTGCAAAAGGACATAACATTTTTGCCTTTTGTGTATCAGAAGAATATTCTTCGCATGCGTCTTCTTTATTTTGAGAAATATCTTGAAAAATTTCTTGTATAGCATTTTTACCTTCTATACGTTTTCTGGAAATATATTCTTCGCCTGGTGGCATATCTAATTTAACGCAAGCAAGTCCAGCACCTTCCTGACCTCTGTTGTGTTGTTTTTCCATTAATAAATACATTTTTTGGAGACCATATTCCCAGCTTCCATATTTTTTTTGATAATATTCAAGTGGCTTTAAAAGCCTTATCATTGCAATTCCGCACATAATAAACAAAAAATTATTAAAAAATTGAATTCATTATTCTGTTTTTTCAGAGAATAAAAAATCAGAAGTTTTTCTATTAAAATTAAAGAATCAAAAATATTATTCCACTGTTACAGATTTTGCCAGATTCCGTGGTTGATCTACATCACATCCTTTCGCAATGGCAATATGATAAGCCAGCAATTGTAAAGGAATAACCGAAAGAAGAGGAACCAGACATTCTTCAGCAGGTGGAATAGAAATTGTATAGTTAGATAAATTTTTTACGGTAATATCTCCTTCAGTAATTATAGAAATAATTTTCCCTTTTCTTGCTTTGATTTCTTGAATGTTGCTAATTATTTTTTCATAGGTAGAAGAATTAGTGGCAATGACAATTACTGGCATTTCTTGATGTATCAGTGCAATGGGTCCATGTTTCATTTCAGCTGCTGGCAAACCTTCAGCATGTATATAAGAGATTTCTTTTAATTTTAAAGCACCTTCTAAAGCCACAGGATAATTGTAACCCCTACCCAGATAAATAAAATTTTGGGCATAAGTAAAAATTTTGGAAAAATCTGCAATTGCATCATTTTGTTTTAAAATGGTTGCAATTTTCTCAGGAATTTTCCCTAATTCTTTAATAATTTTTAAATAAAGTTCTTTTTCAATGGTTCTTTTTTCTTCGGCAATTATCAAAGCGAGCATTGTCAAAACAGTTACCTGTGCAGTAAATGCTTTTGTCGAAGCAACTCCAATTTCAGGACCAACATGAGTATAACAACCTGAATCTGTGTTGCGAGCGAGTGAAGAACCTACTACGTTGCAAATTCCAAAAATAAAAGCTCCTTGCGATTTTGCTAATTGAACAGCAGCTAGTGTGTCAGCAGTTTCGCCTGATTGCGAAATGGCAATTACTACATCATTTTTATTTATAACTGGTTTACGATATCTGAATTCAGAAGAATATTCTACTTCAACAGGAATTCTTGCAAATTCTTCAAAAGCATACATTCCAATTAAAGCTGCATGCCAGGAAGTTCCGCAAGCAGTAATAATGATTCGTTTAGCATTTAAAAATTTTTCCTTATTGTCAATAAAGCCTGATAAAGTGATATTGTTTTCGTCCACATTGACTCGCCCACGCATACAATCACTGAGTGTTTTGGGTTGTTCAAAAATTTCTTTGAGCATGAAGTGAGGAAATCCACCTTTCTCAAGTTGGCTTAACGTCATTTCAAGTTCTTGTACTTCAGGTGTTTTTTCAACGTTTGCTATGGTTTTAATTTTAATTCCCTTGCCTCTTTCGAGTGTCACAATTTCTTCATCAGCAAGATAAACTACTTTCCGTGTATATTCAATAATAGCGCTAGCATCAGATGCTAAAAAATATTCATTTTCGCCAATACCAATCACCAATGGACTGCTTTTGCGAGCAGCAATAATTACATCAGGATGATTTCTTTCGATTACTGCAATGGCATAGGCACCAACTACTTGATTCAACGCAAGTTGGACAGCAGTAGACAAATCTACTTGCTTTTTATTTTTCATGTATTCAATAAGTTGGACCAGAACTTCTGTGTCTGTTTCACTTTGAAAGGTAAATCCATGTTTTGTAAGTCCTTCTTTTAGAATGGAGTAATTTTCAATAATTCCATTATGAATCAAAGCGAGCTTTTTTGATTGCGAATAATGTGGATGAGCATTTATTTCATTGGGTTCACCATGTGTCGCCCAACGGGTATGAGCAATTCCAATCGTTCCTTCTATGTCTTTATTTTCAGTATAATGGATCAAATCACTAACTTTCCCTTTCGTTTTATAAATATTCAATTTATCATCATGTAGCAAAGCAATCCCTGCACTGTCGTAACCCCGATATTCCAATCGTTGTAACCCCTTTATTAAAATAGGATATGCTTGACGGTCACCAATATATCCAACAATTCCACACATAGTTAAGTAATTAATTTTATTTTTAAATAGAAAATTATTACAGAGGGAGGAATTTTGAAATTCATTTACAATGATTTAAAATAGAAAGAGTTAAAATTAAATTTCAGAGAAAACAGTAATTTATTTTTTCATTCATTTTAATTTGAAAAATCTTTCCCGTCAAATTCCTGCTTTTTCTAAAAGCCAATGCAAAATTGCGATTTTTTTTTGAGGTATAAAAGAATTTTTCTATAAAAAAGCAAAAATGCTTATCAAATTATTTCAGATCGTAGGAAGTTAAATATAGGGTGTTATTGGAATGGTGAAGAAGTTATATTTATATTACAATTAATTGATTATAAGCGATTTATAAATTTTTTAAAATAAAAAAAGCACATTTTGTTGTGCTTTTTAGGAAGGAGAGATTCATACAAAAAACTGATTGTTCAGAATCTTTTTGCAAGTTCTTCGGCTTCGTTGATAGCCTTATTCATGATTGCATCAACATCCATTCCCATGACGTCTAAATTATAAGCTTTAATGGCAGTATAATCCATTACGCCAAATAGTGCCATAATAGCTCTTAAATATTTGTCGCAAAATTCCCATTCATCAGCTATTCCTTCGCTATAATCGCCTCCGCTGGTAGTGATATTGACTGCTTTTTTCCCTTGACATAAACCCACAGAGCCATTCTCATTATATCCAAACGTAATATTGGGAATACTAATATAGTCAATATATGCCTTAAGGATAGCCGGCACCCCTAAGTTCCACATGGGTTCAGCAAAAACGTATTTATCCGCATTTTTGAACTGCAAAGCATATTTTCTCATCGGATTATCTTTCTTTTCCACTTCATTGTTTTCGTGAATTCTCACATCTTCTTCAGTTAAAAAATCAATATTTTCTTTATAAAGATCTAACGTAATGATTTCATCATAGGGATGATATTTTTGATAAGTTTCTATAAATTTATCAGAAATTTTGAAAGTTTTTGATTCATAAGCTGTCTTTGGATTTGCCTTAATATAAAGAACAGTACTCATATACCCACCTCCTTTTTAAGTGATTATTATCAAATTGTTATTTTTGAGAATTTGTTTGCAAAAGTAAAGAAAATATTGGGAATAAGGAATGCCGAAGAGTAATTTTTCTTTGAAATTCTTGACACTAACATAGCTTAATGATCACTTTATCATTCATATTGAAAGAATTGCTAAAAAACAAATAAGGGTTGTTATTTTCAGTAATAAATTCAAATAATAAAAAATGATAATTTCAATTATTGTGAAAAAGCAGTCAATAAAATGAATCTACATTTGTCATTAGGATTGAATTTCAAAGGGTGGTTATGAGAAAAATATTTTATAATTATTTGAATTACAATATAATATATCAATAAAATAATGAATAACCCCGAGGCAAGCCTCGAGGAATTCTTTTGATTAAAAAAATTGAGGTTGTTTTTCAAAATTGACGCAAGTAATTCTTACTCAATTCTATAAACAAAATATAAGTACATGAGAAAAAAAATTTTAACTGTTTAAAATTTGCTTCGGCAATTAAACATTTGTTTTTGAGGCTTTACCTCCAAATTCTACTAACTTTTTGCTTCAAAAGTGTTTATTTTTAATTGTTTCGGCGGTTTCGCTTTGCTTCAATTGTTTTGATACAAATCAGAATTTCCTTATAAAAATCCTTCTTTCCTCGCACCTTGTCTCATTAACTCAAAGCTCCAAGCTGCTGGCTATCAACTAAATTTTCATCTCTTGTGACTTGTAACTTGCAAACTCTAAAGTCCTTTTAAAATTATTCTTTACACATTTTTTGAAACACTATTTTTGTCTCTTTCGATGAGAACAATAAAAATAGAAATAAACGAATAAAAAAAAACACCTCAAAAGTTTTTTATAATTTTGAGGTGTAACTTATGCAAAAGACTACTATTTTTTACCTTTGTAGAAATTAATCAAGCATTTTTTGCTTTCTCAACAATTGCCTTAAAAGCTTCGGGGTGATTCATAGCTAAATCAGCCAAAACTTTTCTATTTATTTCGATATTGGCTTTATGCAAGGCACCCATCAATTTTGAATAAGACATACCCTCAAGACGAGCCGCGGCATTAATGCGTTGAATCCATAACGAACGAAAATTTCGTTTTTTGGTTTTACGGTCGCGATAAGCATATTGCAAGCCTTTTTCCCATGTATTTTTGGCTACTGTCCAAACATTTTTCCTACTTAAAAAATAACCTTTCGTCAGGTTTAAAATTCTTTTTCTTCTTTTACGTGAAGCTACGTGATTTACCGATCTTGGCATAATAATTAAATTTACGAATGTTAGCGTCGGACTGTTAATACGAACTTTAGGCTAATGCATTCAATTAATAATTAAATTTTTAAAATAAACTTTTTATTTTAACCCCAGCAGCATTTTTACACTTTTCAGATTTGTTTTATCCACCAGTGCTGAATGAGTTAAATTGCGTTTTTGTTTCTTTGTTTTTTTTCTTAAAAGGTGGCTTTTAAAAGCATGCCTTCTTTTTATTTTTCCACTCCCGGTAATGGAAAATCTTTTCTTTGCACCAGAATTAGTTTTTGTTTTTGACATTTTTAAAAAAATTTACATCTATTTATTTTATCTTTTTAGGTGATAATACAATGGTCATTCTTTTCCCCTCCAGTTCAGGTAAATGCTCAACTTTGGCATAATCTTCCAAATCATTAGCAAAACGTAATAACAAAACTTCTCCCTGTTCCTTAAAAAGGATTGAACGTCCTTTAAAAAACACATACGCTTTTACTTTACAACCGTCCTTTAAAAATTCTTGCGCATGCTTTAATTTAAAATTATAATCGTGATCATCAGTCTGTGGTCCAAAACGAATTTCTTTCACAACAACCCTTGCCGTTTTGGCTTTTTGTTCTTTTTCCCGCTTTTTTAATTGATAAAGAAATTTCTGATAATCAATAATTTTACACACAGGTGGATCAGCTTTGGGCGATATTTCAACCAAATCTAAATTTTGCTCATCTGCAATTTTTAAAGCTTCTTCAATAGAATAAATCCCTTGCTGGACATTATCGCCCACCAAACGTACTTGAGTTACTCCTTTAATTTCTTCATTTATACGATGGGGATACTCACCTGCTTCCCTACTTTGATGCCGAAGAGTTATTTGTTTAGCTATATTTAGTCCTCCTCAATTTTAAAATTTAAACAAATCGATTTTTTTGAATTTTAAGGTTGCAAATATAGAATTTTTTTTTCAATTCTCTATGTTTTTTTAAAGAATTTATTTACACTTATAAATTTTTCAGCTTAAAAATAAGGATATTTATTAACTTTATCTGGCTACCATTTGTTTAACAATATAAAAAAATACTGTCTCTCTGAATTGAAGGCAATAAAAAATTAAGTACGTTTGTACAACGTAAAATTTTTATCTACCTTTGCAAAAAGAAAGTGTGATGGGAAATTAAGCAATCTAATCACTACTAAAATTAGCTTAAATTTTGAGTAACACATAAAATAAAAAAATGAAAACATTTGATTTAAAAGGAACAAAAAGAACAGAATTAGGGAAAAAAGCAAGTAAAGTAATAAGAAAAGCTAATGAAGTCCCGTGCGTTTTGTATGGCGGGAAAGAAAATGTATTTTTTACTGTTTCCAATAAGGAAATCCAAAAGTTGATCTATTCGCCAGACGTCTTTGTTATTAATTTGGATATTGATAAACAAAAATTTACTTCCATTATTCAGGAAATTCAATTTCATCCTGTTACTGATGCAGTATTGCATATAGATTTTTTGGAAATAAATGAAAAAAAGCCAGTTGTGGTAAAACTTCCTGTAAAATTGGAAGGACTTGCTGAAGGTGTCAAAGCGGGCGGTAAACTGAGTCTTGAACTTCGTTACTTGAAAGTAAAAGGAATTTATACGAAACTACCTGAAAATATTACTATTGATGTCACCTCACTGGGGCTGGGTAAATCTATTCAGATTGGTTCTCTTTCTTTCAAAGATTTTGAAATCTTAAATGCCAAAACTGCTGTTGTTGCTCAAGTGAAAGCCACCCGTGCTGCTCGTGAAGCTGCGGCTCCCGGTAAATAATGAAATTTTTTACAGAAAGTTTAAGTATGTGACAAAATTTTCAATTGGAAATTATAAAATTAGCATTTACTTAACTTTAATTTTTTATTGATTTTTAAAAAAGTTACTTCAAAATAAATTTTTCAGGGAATGAAGTACTTAATTGTAGGGTTAGGAAATATCGGACCTGAATATGAAAATACCCGCCACAACATAGGTTTTACAATATTGGACGCCTTTGCGAAAGCGTCCAATGTTTTTTTTACTGACAAACGATACGGAGCTATCTGTGAAATAAAACTGAAAGGTCATACTTTGATTTTATTAAAACCTTCTACTTTTGTTAACCGAAGCGGTCTTGCTGTAAGATACTGGATGGAAAAAGAAAAAATTGAGGTACCAAATTTATTGGTAATTGTAGATGATATTTCCTTGCCATTTGGCACACTTCGTTTAAAGCCCAAAGGTGCTGATGCCGGTCACAATGGCTTAAAAAGCATTCAAGAAAATATTGGGACACAATAATATGCTCGACTGCGTGTTGGCATAGGGAATAATTATCCTCGTGGAAAACAAGTAGAATATGTGCTGGGTCATTGGACAGAAGAAGAAGCTAACGTATTACCAAAATTGGTAGAACAAGCCATTGAAATGATTAAAAGTTTTTGTTTGGCGGGAATTGAATCAACCATGTCACAATTCAACAATAAACAGTTTTTAACCGCTCAATGAAATCCGAAATTCGCATAGATAAATGGCTCTGGGCAGTACGACTGTTCAAAACACGAACACTGGCAGCCGAAGCTTGCAAAAAAGGAAAGGTTCTGATTCAAAATGTGCCTGTGAAACCCTCGCATTTGGTTAAAGTAGGCGACGTAATCAACATCAAAAGAAATCCTGTTTTGTATTCTTATAAAATACTTAAACTGGCTGAAAATCGGATGAATTCCAAATTAGTTCCTGATTTTATGACCGATGTCACGACACCAGATCAACGAGAGTTAATTGAACTTGGAAAAATTTCTCAAAAAATGGGTAGAAAACCCGGCAGCGGCAGACCTACCAAAAAGGAACGTCGTGAACTGGATAATTTTATTGAAGAACCCACTTTCTGGGATGAAGAAGATTGGGACAAAGAGGAAAATGAGGGAAAATAGAATTTAAATTTTCCTCTTAATTCGTTAGTGTTTTTTAATTTATTCAGGTTTCTCAATTGATAAATAAATTATGTTTATTGCTCAACAATTGAAAAATGAAAATATCTGCGAATACTTGCTTTATATGTGGCAGATTGAAGATGTAATTCGTGCTTTTCATCTGGATATGGATGCCATCAACAGCCATATTATTGCTTCTTATCCAGCATCAGAAATTGATCAAAAAAAAATGTATGAATGGTACGAAAGTCTGATTGACATGATGAGGCGGGAAAATGTCGAAGAAAAAGGGCATTTGCAATTGAACAAAAACATTATTATCGAGCTGAATGAATTTCATCAACAGTTGCTTACTTCTGGGAAAGATCATTTTTACAATGAAAAATTTTATTCCATTTTTCCCTATATCATCGAGCTGCGAAAAAAATCTACTACCAATGTCAGTGACATCGAATTGTGTTTTAACTTTCTGTATGGAATTATGACCTTGCGGTTACAAAAAGCAGAAATCATACCAGCCACAAAAGAAGCACAGGAAAAAATCAGTCAGTTCATGAGCCAGCTCGCAAAGGATTATCGGCTTTATCAAGAAGGGGAACTGAAATTTGATGAGTAAATTGCAACTTTTTCAATATCTTTTTTCATAATTTATTTATAATTTTGAATGATTCATTTTTCACTCATTTTTTAAATAAAAAACCATTTATTTATTTTGAAAGTTGACAAAATAATTTTATAACTTTAATGAATTCATTTTTAATAATTTATATACTATGAAAGGCATTGTTCTGGCAGGTGGTTCTGGTACACGACTTTATCCTATTACCAAAAGCATTTCAAAACAAATCATTCCTGTTTATGATAAACCCATGATTTATTATCCTTTATCAATCCTTATGCTGGCAGGCATTCGTGAAATTCTTATCATTTCAACACCACAAGATATTCATCTTTACGAACGTTTGTTAAATGACGGAAGTGATTTTGGATTAAAAATTGAATATGCAGTGCAACCTTCACCCGATGGCTTGGCACAAGCATTTATTATTGGAGAAAATTTTATTGGCAACGAAAATGTCTGTATGATTTTAGGTGACAACATTTTTTATGGGTATGATTTTTCAAAACAACTAAAAGAAGCAGCACAATTAGAAGATGGAGCGTTAATTTTCGGTTATTATGTTAATGATCCTCAACGATATGGCGTGGCTGAATTTGATAGTGAAGGAAATGTATTGAGCCTGGAGGAAAAACCTGAGCATCCAAAATCGAATTATGCTGTCACAGGCTTATATTTTTATAGCAATGATGTTGTTGAAAAGGCAAAACAGTTAAAACCTTCCAAACGGGGCGAGCTGGAAATCACTGACTTAAACCGTTTGTATTTGAATGAAAATAGATTGAAATTAAAAATTATGGGACGCGGAATGGCGTGGCTCGACACGGGTACGCATGACAGTTTGCTTGAAGCTTCCAATTTTATTGCTACGATTGAAAACCGTCAGGGTTTGAAAATAGCCTGTCTGGAAGAAATTGCTTATCGCAGTGGCTATATTGATCGAGAACAGTTGGTGAAGCTTGCCGAACCATTAAACAAAAATCATTATGGTGAATATCTTCTTAAAATTGCCAATGAATCAAAATAAATTTATATAATATTCTGTAAATAAAATATTTGCAATTTTTAATCTAAAATAAAATAATTATTCTGATGGAAATTATCAAAACACCAATTCCAGATTTACTGGTAATCAAACCACAAATTTTTGAGGATTCACGAGGCTATTTTTACGAAGTTTACAACGAGAAAAGATATAATGAAGTTGGAATTACTTATCATTTTTGTCAGGATAATCAATCCAAATCTACTTACGGTGTTCTTCGCGGGTTACATTATCAGCTTTCACCAGCAAGTCAAAGCAAGTTGGTTTATGTCATCGAAGGAAAAGTGTGGGATGTTGCAGTAGATTTACGTTCTACTTCGCCAACTTTTAAACAATGGTACGGGATAGAACTTTCCGCCGAAAATCATTTGCAGTTTCTAATTCCAAAGGGATTTGCACATGGTTATGCTGTCCTTTCTGAAATGGCTATTTTTGCTTATAAATGTGATGAATTTTATAATCCATCTTTGGAACGGGGAATTATTTACAACGACCCTATACTGGCTATTGATTGGAGAATTCCAGCAGAAAAAATGATTATTTCAGAAAAAGATAGTAAACATCCTTTTTTTGATCATGCTGAATTCAATTTTTAAAGATGAAAAAATGAAAACTATTTTAGTTACGGGCAGTCATGGACAATTGGGTAGCGAAATACAAAAAATTTCTGATCACTTTTCTGTTTTTCAATATATTTATACCGATATAGAGGAACTGGATATTACCGATAAAAAGGCACTGGAAGACTTCGTTATAAAAAATAAAGCCCATTTTTTGGTTAATTGTGCTGCTTATACCAACGTAGATAAAGCAGAAGAGGAAGTTGATTTATGTTATAAAATTAATGCTGAAGCAGTAAAAAATATTGGAGAAGTTGCTGCAGAACAACATTTAAAAGTAGTGCACATTTCTACCGATTATGTTTTTGATGGAAAAAATTTTAAGCCTTACGTGGAAGAAGATCTTCCTTCGCCTGTTTCCGTTTATGGAAAATCGAAGTTGGCTGGTGAAGAAGCTTTGTTGAAAAATTGCCAGCAAGCTATGATTATTCGTACTTCGTGGTTGTATTCTTCTTTTGGAAATAATTTCGTCAAAAAAATGTTAAGTCTGGGAAAAGAACGCCAGGAATTAAACGTGGTTTTTGACCAGATTGGGACGCCTACCTATGCAGCAGATTTAGCAAGAACTATTTTAATCATTTTACAACAGCAGTCTTTTCAGCCTGGAATTTATCATTTCTCCAACGAAGGGGTTTGCTCGTGGTATGATTTCGCAAAAGCTATTTTTCGAATAAAAAATATGGAATGTTCAATTCAACCAATTGAAAGTAAGGAATTTCCAACTAAAGCTCAACGACCTTTCTATAGCGTTTTAAATAAAGCCAAAATCAAGAATACTTTCAATCTCTGCATTCCCCATTGGGAAGAAAGTCTGGAAAAATGTCTTTCACTCTTACCATAGTGCAAGTTTTTTATCTCCAAAAATTTTTTGGTATCAATTTAGATAAAAAGAAAAGCTCACTACCGAAAAGTAATGAGCTTTTTAATTTTTTGCGGTGCGGACGGGACTTGAACCCGCGACCCCCGGCGTGACAGGCCGATATTCTAACCAACTGAACTACCGCACCAGACTATTTTGTTTTGGTAGTGCAAAGATAATTCAAATTTTAATTTCTACAATACTTTCCATTCACTTTTTTAAGTGTAAGAAAAGGGAAAGAAGAAAGAAAGCACAGTGATTAAATTTGAATATTTTAGCAGCAACTTCAAGTCAAAATTTTATCTTTTCCTTCTTATATAGATTTTAATCAAAAGAATTCCTCGAGGCTTACCTAGGGGTTATTCATTTAGGGTATTCCGTAAATGCTACTTTGTTTCAACATCTTTTTATTTCTGCAATTACACAAAATACTGTATATTTGTTATTGTTTATGAATAATTCATCTTGTGGATAAATTTTTAAAAATTAAGTCGATTTATGTATACACTTTTAGATGGGAAACTTATTTCGGAACAAATAAAAAAAGAAATTGCTGAAGAAGTTCGGCAAATGATAGCAGCTGGTAAAAAACGTCCTCATCTGGCTGTAATCATTGTAGGACACGACGGTGGTAGTGAAGCGTATGTAGCTGGGAAAATTAAAGATTGCGAAATTTGCGGATTTAAGTCAACTTTAATTCGATTTGAGGACGATGTTACTGAAAAACGTTTGCTGGAAGAAGTGCAGCATTTAAACGAAGATGCTGATGTGGATGGCTTTATTGTTCAATTACCTTTGCCCAAACATATTTCAGAACAAAAAATTATCGAAGCTATTGATCATAAAAAAGATGTGGATGGTTTCCATCCTATTAATGTGGGTCGTTTATGTATCGGTTTGCCTTGTTATGTTTCTGCTACACCGATGGGAATTATGGAACTACTAAAACGCTATCAAATTGAAACGAGTGGTAAAAATTGTGTTGTTATCGGACGAAGCAACATTGTTGGTAAACCAATTGCGATGTTGATGATGCAAAAAAAATATCCGGGCGATGCTACTGTAACAGTTTGTCATAGCCGTACTAAGAATTTGCCAGAAATCTGTCGCCAAGCTGATATTATTGTCGCTGCTTTAGGTCAGCCAGAATTTTTAAAAGGTGACATGGTGAAAGAAGGTGTGATAGTGATTGACGTAGGAACAACGCGAGTTCCTTCTACTGAAACGAGGTCAGGATACAAGCTCAAAGGAGATGTAGCTTTTAACGAAGTTGCTCCTAAAGCTTCTTACATTACGCCTGTTCCTGGCGGGGTAGGGTTGATGACAAGGGTTTCGTTAATGAAAAATACACTGTTAGCCGCTAAAAGAGAAATTTATTATTGATTTCTGGCATTTTTTCCGAAAAAGTAAAAGAATGTAAGTATGAATGTTTTTTATGTTCCTGAACCCACGTTAAGAAATACTCTTTCCGAAGAAGAATCTCAACATGCCGTCAAAGTGTTACGTTTAAAGGAAGGCGAAGAAATCGTTCTGATTGATGGTAAAGGAGGCTATTACAAAGCAAAAATTACATTCCCTGATGCTAAACATTGTGAATTTGAAATTATAGAAACGATACCTGACTTTGGCAAATTAAATTATTACTTGCATATTGCGATTGCTCCAACCAAAAATATGGAACGTTTTGAGTGGTTTGTTGAGAAAGCGATTGAAATTGGCATTAGCGAAATAACACCCATCATTTGTCAATTTTCAGAACGTAAAGTTATTAAAATGGAACGCTTGGAAAAAATCATGATTGCTGCTGCCAAACAATCCATCAGAGCTTATTTCCCGAAATTAAATCCCTCGTGTCGTTTTGATGATTTTTTGAAGAAATATCAAGATTCACAGCAGTTTATTGCACATTGCTATTCTTTTATCGAGAACAGTGAACAAATTCAAAAACTTGAAAAAAAGAAGCTAAAAGATGTTGCTCAAAAATCTTTGAGAACCATTATTTTAATTGGTCCAGAAGGTGATTTCAGCAAAGAAGAAATTAAAAAAGCGATTGCCGCAGGATACATTCCGATTTCCCTCGGTGAAAATCGTTTGCGTACCGAAACAGCAGGTATCATTGCCTGCCACACTATTGCCCTCATCAATCAATAAAAAGTTTTATTACTTTTTTTTCCTACTGATTTTCAAAAAAACAGAAAGTTACACGTGAGTAACAAATAACGGCGTATCAGTATGAAGTACCATTTTATAAGCCAAACCTGGATTGAATAACCTTCTGATGAGATTTCGACGCGGTGAATTAAAAGCAAGAAGATGAATTTCATTTTTTGCCAGATAATCATCAATCAATTGTAAAGAATCACCTGAGCTTATTAAATCATAATGTGTTTTGAGTTCAGGATAATGTTTCGAGAAATATTCCTTTATGCCTCCAATCATTACCTCGTCCCATACTTCTTTTTTTTGAGAAACATGAATGAAGTATATTTCCAGATTTTCAGATCCAAACAGGGAAATAGTGGTATCGATAGCAATTAAGTCCTTTTCATCAAAATTTGTCAAAAAAGCAATTCTTTTGATTTCTGCCGGAGAATTCAATGATACGTAGGCAGGAATAGCCAGAACAGGTGAAACGCAAGCTTCAATGACTTCTGCTGTAACGCTACCAATCAATTCGCTGGAAATTTTTTTGCCTCGCGTTCCCATAATAACTAAAACAGGACGGTTTTTTTTACAGTAATCCAGAATTTGATCTTCAGGAATGCCTTCTTTCAATTCAAAACGAAAATTGACATTGGGTAATTCTCCTTTTGAGACACGTTCATTGATTTGGTTATTCATTTTTGCCATTTCTTCATTGGCTGTCTTGATAATCCGACGCAATAATTCAGCATCACCAAATGTATAGGTATTCATGTCATCAGTAACAGAAGAAATGGTAAAAGGAGGACTGTAATAAACATTCAGAAAAACAATTTTTGCATTTAACTTCTGTGCAAAATAAAAAGCAAAATCAATAGTTTGAGGAATCAAATCGGAAAAATCAAGTGGAACAAGAATTTGCAAGCCTTTTTCTTCTTTTTCATCTTTTTCTTCATCCCAAGCTTTTTCAACTTCTTCTACAATTTTTAAAGCTTTTGGTAAATCGCTTTCTTTGATACGTATTCTAACACCTACCGATAATTCAGGATGTTCCAGATTTACATTTTGAATGAGTGTTTCAATTCCGTTTTCTTCCAAAACGTTCTTTATTTTTTCAGCCCGTTTTAAAGTGCGAATAGCAAGGGTTACAAATTTATCTTCCATAGTATTAAATATTTTAAATTCGTAATTTACGATATTAATTATTTTTTCAAAACTTTCTAATCGTTTTCAAATGTAAAATTAATATATTTTCTGAAATAAAGGCAATCTTTGCTTTTTTAATTTTTTCTATGAAAAATGACGCCGTAAAAATTTGGAGGTTGAGAATAAAAATCCACATTAATTTATTCATGATGTATTGATAAAAAAAATCAATTCACAAAAGTAAATTATTGATTTTATTTTTAAATTACCGTTATATTAAGAAAAATGGGACGACTTTTTGACATTGAAAGTGAGAAATTCTTATTCATTAGGGGATGAACAAAAGAGAAATAGTTTAGTCTCTTCAAAACAAGTTGTCCACTATCTTGATAGACGGATCAAGGTGTTGAATGTTTCTGAATAAAGTAAAAACAATTTTTCAATTGCAAACAAACTAATTTGGATGATTTATCCAAGCATGATCTGTTTAAAATTATTCCGATGCGAGGCTTTTTCGAGGAACAAATTTCTAATGTGGTCATCCATCGTTAAATAGATAATCTGCCAACCGGCGTCCGATAAATCGAAAAGTTGATCGATAAGTTTAGGTCTTCTATTGTAGTCGCTGTGCTGGAAAGCATCATCAAGAATAAAAAATGCTTTGTTGCTAAGGATTTTTTCTGCCAAGGTCACTCGCAGAGCGAAAAGTACTTGCTCTTTGGTGCCAGTGCTGAGATCTTTTAAATAAAACTCTCCTTTATCTCCGTAAATCTTTATTTCATCAAAATTTTTACCTTCATTGTCTTCAAAAAATAATTCTTCGTAATTTAAAGTTAGATCTTTCACTAGTTTTTTAAATTTTTGGGAATTGATGGCTTCCAGCATGTTTTCATCTTCCACTTTTTGAATTTCATTTATAGTATCATGTACAATTTTACCAGCTATTATTTTGGCTTCTGTATCTTTCAATTTATTTAAAACATCATCTTTAGTCTTATACAATGCATCTATTAGGTCGTTCCATTCTATTGTAAAATCTTTTCCTATCAAGTGGCATATCTCATTTTTCAAATCTTTATTCTTTTGATCTTCATCATTGATTTTTTGTTTTATTTCTTCAATTGTGTTTTCTATATCTTGCAGTGTCATTGGAGAATATTCTATACCAGGGTCATCGGCTAAATAATCACTTTCAGATATACCCAGTCCTTTAAGTTCACCTTCCTTTTTTGATTTTTCATTATTTAATTTTGTATATTCATCAATTTTTTCAGAAATTTTTGTTTCCCATTCAGATTCTTCTAAATCTGCATTGAAAATTATTTTTATTTTATTTTTTATTTCATTTAAAACTTCATTTCTTTCCTCTCTTAATATTCCTGATTTCTCCTCTTTTTTGTTTTTTTCTTTAAATAGAGGTTCCATGCTTGCTATTTCTTTTTCAAGAGTAATTAATTCATCTTTACTATATTTAATGCCATTATCCACATTTACGTAATCAGTTTCATCAACATTAAGCTGAGAAAGTTTAGTTTTTGAATTTAGTAATTCATTATTTAAATTTTTAATTTCTATTTTTTTATCTCTTATCTTATTATCCCACTCATTTTCTTCAATGTTTTGTCCAAATATATGATTAGTCAAGGTATTTATTTTAGTTTTTAAGCTATTAATATTTATATTTATTTCATTCAAATCATTTTTTTTATTTTCAAGTACTGCATTATCTTTTGTTAAGCTATTGTATTTTTCTTCAATAGTTACGGCATTTAGTTCTGTTCCAAATCTTTCTTTAAATTCTTCACATACAGCATTTGTTTCTTCTGCCTGTCTTAAATTTTTATAGTGTTTTTGAAGTTTATATATATAAAAACCACCCAAGCCAATGCCAATGATAAAAAATATTCCACTAATTATTGAATTTTTTGTAACAAATAAAGTCACAAAACCAGTAAAAATTGTAATTAATGAAATTACCAAATAAATCATATTAACTTTATTTGGTGTAATGTTTGATTTTAAATATTCAGCTTGATGCGTTCTTAAACTTGATAACCAATTATAATGTTGAGTTTTTATTTCCAAATTTTTAATATCTTTTTCTAATTGTTCTTTTTTAGTTATGTTTTCTCGGTATTTATCTATGCTTTTTTCTAATTCACTAATTTCATCATTAGAAATAAATTTTAATTTATTTTCAGTTTCTTTTATTTGATTATGCAATGTATAGGCATAATATCTTTTAGCGTTCAATTGATCTTTATAATTTTGCTCTATTTTAGGTAGATTTTCTGTTTTTTTAGACAAATCATTAATTTCTAATTCTAAATTATAAATTTGTGTTTTTAGAACTTTATAATTTTTTATAAGTTCTTGCAATTCATTTATTTTATTAATGGGGATTGCATCGATTTGCTTTTGAAGATTATTTATTTCATTTGCCAATTTATATGCTTTATAGCATTTAGCTTTGATTTGTTGTTCTTTTTTATCTTTCCATTGTTTTAATTCTTGTTCTAATCTGTGAATTTCGCTTAAATTATATTTATTACTTAAATCATTTATTTTGTCGTTAATTTTATTAATTTTATCTTTTAATTCTGCATAGGTGGCACCATCGCCTTGCTTATTTATTGCAATATTTATTTTATTATCTTCAACATTAATGGTAGAATTTTTTATCGTTGAAGAAATGTTTTTATCATCATCAATTAGATTAAGGATTGGCCTATTAGAAAAAATGTCTTTTATAAAATTTTTATTTATGCCTGCTTGTGTGTTTTCTGCTATTTCAACCTCACCACTTTTAACTATTAGTAATTTAGAAAGGACGGATGGCATTCCTTGATTGTTATTGAAAATAGAATCAAGTTTCTCCGTCTTCTTTTTTTTAGGATTCAACGTGATTATTCCGTCATTGATACCGGATATTATTATTCCATCGTCTTTACTATAATTAGCATCAATGTCTCGTATACTTTTCCATTGACCAATATTTGCAAATAAAGATTTGATGATAAATTCTACCAAAAATGATTTACCGCCTTCATTTTTACTGTAAATTAAGTTCACATTTTTAAAATCGTGATCGAAATTCTTGATAGGGCCAAGACTTTTAAACTTTATTTTTTCTATTCTTAATGCCATATTTTCACTATTTAAAAATTATTTCCATAGTTTTTTCTAATATACTATCTTTATCAGCATAATCTAAATTTGGTAACGAGTCTATTTTCTTTCTTACTTCTTTAAATATTTCATTTCTTTCGTTATCTTCATTTTTTATAATCTTCAAATTTGAAATATTTACTTCATTGGCATCATAAAACTTTATTCCTTTATTTTTTATAAAATTTTTAATATAATTGACTAATGAATTAATATCTTTGGTATATCCAAATAAACTCAATCTTAATGTAACTTTATTAATATCAACATCGCTTAACTGCCAATTATTTATCATTTGTTCGAGTTTTTTATTTATATATGCTAATTCATCATCTACTGGGAGCATTAAAATTGTTTCAATAAAATAGATTATCTCATTATCAATGCCTATTGAATCAACGGTATTGCTTTGAGTATCGTAAGTGAGGAATCTTTTTTTACCCGTTTCGTTGATGTCAAGTGGATATGGTGAGCCTGAATACCAAACTTTCCCCAATTGAGAAGGTTTGTGTATATGACCAAGAAATATTTGCAATGGATTGTATTTGTTAACGATGTTGCTTGAGAGTGGCATATAAACACCAGTTTCATAGATGTTTTCAATTTTAACATTTGACATATAATCACCATGACCTACTATAACAAAACTATTTAGATCATTGAAATTATCCCTATTTGAAATAAAACTATCAATAGATTCGTCCATAGATTTTTTAAAATCATAAGGTACGAAAAGGAAATTCAAAGAATTAAAATTTAAGATTTCGGGTTTGGTAATAATTTTTATATTATTGGCACTAAAATATCTCTGTTCTATCCCAGCGTCGTGATTACCCGGTATGATATAAAAAATAATATCTTGATGTTGTATGCAAAATGTGTCAAAATCATTATAATTGTATCTTTCTTTATCAAACAAATCTCCAGCAATGATTAGATGATTAATGTTACTATCGTTTAAATAGTTTATAATTTTTTCTATTGCATCGTATCTTTCTGGAGTTTCATTTATTGATTTCAAATGTAGATCTGCTGTTATACCTATTTTCATAATTTTAAAATTAATGAGGTTATTGTTCGAATGTTTTTTATTGTTTCATTCGATTATATTTCACTTTATCACGAGGGAAAGAACAACAACGTGGTGAAACTTTCTCACTAAAAATAATTTTAATTTTAATTCAATATTTCAGAAGAAATATCAATTTACTCTGAATTGATTTATAGAGTTTATCTAAAGCGATTTTTGCCAAGTTCAAATTATTTACTTTGATAAAATTTGCTCTTAGTTTTAACAATTATTTAGAAAAGAACAATTCAATTCAATTCAATTTATTTTCCGAAAAGCTTACAAAAAATATAACTTAAACTGATTTAATTACAATTTTCCTTCAAAATCCGATTGCTTTCAATTGTAAGCCTGTTTTTTCATCAAGTCCACACATAAGGTTCATATTCTGGACTGCCTGCCCTGAAGCACCTTTTAACAAATTATCAATCACACAAACAATAAATAATTTTTCGTTGTATTTTTCTAAATAAACAAGTGCTTTATTAGTATTTACAACCTGTTTCAAATCTGGGTTTTTATCTGTTACAAAAGTAAAAGCACTTTTTTCGTAAAACTCTTTGTATAAAGCTTTTGCATCATTTTCATTCAATGAGCAATGGGTATAACAAGAGACTAAAATTCCACGAGTAAAGTTGCCTCTCATTGGAATAAAGTTAATCTCTTGATTGAAAGAAGGTTGCAGTTGATGAAGCGTTTGCTGAATTTCCTGCAAATGTTGATGAGTAAAAGCTTTATAAACAGAAACATTGTTATTACGCCAGCTAAAATGACTTGTTTCTGAGGGTTTTACTCCAGCTCCAGTGGAGCCAGTAATTCCCGATACGTGAATTTCATTAGTAATCAAACCATTTTTTGCCAAAGGTAACAATGCCAGTTGAATAGCAGTAGCAAAGCACCCTGGATTGGCTATATGAATAGCTTTTTTTATTTTTTCAGCTTGAAGTTCAGGCAATCCATACACAAAATTAGAATGCATATCAAGACGAAAATCAGCAGAGAAATCAATCAGTTTTATTTCAGTTGGAATTTTATTAGTTTCAATAAATTGTTTACTCTCACCGTGTGCCAGGCATAAAAATAAAACTTCTATTTTTTCAAATGGTAATTCGCTGGTAAATTGCAGGTCAGTTTCACCAATCAAGCCGCTGTGTATTTCAGCTACTTGTTTTCCTGCCTTACTTTTGCTATGAATAAAGATAATTTCAACTTCAGGATGATAAATTAAAATACGAATTAATTCACCTGCTGTATAGCCCGCACCTCCTACAATACCTACTTTAATTTTTTTCATAACTTTCAGATATTTAATTCAATAAATTTTCGATCTTTTTTATAACAAAATGAACTTTTCTATTTTTAAAGATAAAGTTAATATGAGTCATTTGTTTTTAAACAAATAGTTATAATGATTTTTTGGAAAAACTTGTTTGCAGAGAAAAAATGAAAAAAGCAAAAAATTAATCGGAGAATTCCATTAAATAAGCTTTGATAAAATCATCGATATCGCCGTCCATTACTGCCTGCACATTGGAAGTTTGATAATTAGTGCGATGGTCTTTTACCCTCCTGTCGTCAAAAACATAACTTCTGATTTGTGAGCCCCATTCAATTTTTTTCTTGTTTGCTTCTAATTTTGCTTGTTCGGCACGTCTTCGTTCCAATTCAAGTTCGTATAATTGTGATTTTAGCAATCGAATGGCGTTTTCTTTATTATCGAATTGGGAACGGCTTTCTGTATTTTCAATTACGATTTCGCTCATTTCGCCAGTAAGTGGGTGTTTAAAAGTGTAGTGTAACCTTACTCCCGTTTCTACTTTGTTTACATTTTGACCACCAGCACCTGAAGAGCGAAAAGTATCCCAGGTAAGATTGGCTGGATTGATTTCAATTTCGATGCTATCATCAATCAAAGGAACCACAAAAACGGAAGCAAAAGAAGTCATTCGTTTACCTTGAGCATTATAAGGCGAAACGCGAACTAATCTATGAACACCATTTTCACTTTTCAAATAACCATAAGCCTTATCGCCTTCAACTTGTAAAGTTACCGATTTCATTCCTGCTTCTTCGCCAGGTTGGAAAGAAGCAATTTCCCATTTGTAGCCTTTCCGCTCACACCATCGCTGATACATCCGCAAAAGCATTTCTGCCCAATCCTGAGCTTCTGTCCCGCCTGCTCCAGCTACAATTTTTATCACAGCTCCCAATTGATCTTCTTCGTGCGAAAGCATATTTTTCATTTCCAGATTTTCAACAAGGTTCAAAGCACGCTGATAAGTCTCATCGAGTTCTTTTTCACTAATAGCTTCTTCATTGAAAAAATCAAAAGCCAATTTCAACTCATCCACTGCATCTTTTACTTCATTATAGTCTGTCAACCAGTTTTTTAATTCCTTTACCTTTCGCAATTGGTTTTCTGCAGTTTTAGGATCATCCCAGAAGTCAGGCACTTGGGTACGCAATTCTTCTTCTTGAAGTTGAATTTGTTTGTTTTCTATGTCAAAGATACCTCCTCAACGCCTCCTGGCGTTCTGATAAATCTTTTAATTGTTCAATAGTAACCATAATTTAATTAGTTCCTAATTATTGATTCTTTTTATGAATGTTGTTTTTTATTTTTATTGCTGAATCATTATCTTTTAAATCCAACAATTTTTCTATTTTTGGTTTAAAATCAGTATTTTCCATAAAACCTGTAAAATTTTCTGCACCAGGGCCGAAAGCAAAAACAGGAACTGGGATACCTGAATGATTTTTTGTGCTGAATTCAGCTTTTAATGAATCTGAACCCATTTTCCCGTCAAGTAAAGTCATTCCACCTGTTTCATGATCAGCAGTTATAATTACCAATGTATTACCTTTTTCTTTTGCATAATTTAAAACCTGCTGGATGGTTTGATCAAAATCGAGCATTTCTTTGATAATTTGCTTGGTATTATTATCGTGAGCAGCCCAATCGATCTGAGAACCTTCTACCATCAGGAAAAATCCTTTTGGATTATTATCCAGGATGTCAATGGCAGCCATTGTCGCTTCAGGAAGCATATTTCCTCTTTCAGGTATGGAAGAAGGATGATCTTCATACAACAAGCCTGCCAATTTGCCTGATTTGATTTTTTTTACTTCTTCCAGTGTAGAGGCAAGTTGATAATTTTTATTTTTCAGTTCATTTAAAAGGTTGCGTTTATCTTTGCGTTTTTCGAAATATTGACGACCACCACCAATAAATACGTCAATGTCTGTTTTAAGATAATCGGCAGCGATTTCTTCATACATATCTCGATCAACTTGATGAGCAATAAAAGACGCCGGTGTAGCGTGGGTCACAGCACAAGCTACTACAATGCCCGTCGAAAGTTGATTTTGTTCAGAAATTTCGAGTATAGAAGTTACTTTTACGGAATCAGGTCCCATCCCGATCATTCCATTTTTTGTTTTAATACCACAAGCAATAGCTGTTCCTCCTGCTCCAGAATCGGTAGTAAAATGATCGGCAGAATAAGTTTTTGAAAAACCAGAATAAGTACAATCTTCCAGTGCCAAGTGATTATTATTGGCAACCATAGCCGTATAAATTTGTGGTAGCCCCATTCCATCACCGATCATAATAATGATATTCTTTGGTCTCTGTTGACCAAATGCCGATGAATTTATCACCAAAAAGATAAATATCATTATTCCAATACTAATATTTTTTTTCATTTTCCAAAATGATTAATCGTTTAAAGCTTGTATAATTTTTAATAATTCGTTTCGTATGCCTTTTAAACGTTCAAGGAGTTCCTGTTGTTTTGCTACTTCATCTTTTTTTTGAGATAATTTTAATCTCGCCCCTTCCAGTGTTAATTTTTGCTCATCAACTAAATATTTGATTTGCTTAATGGTCTGGATATCTTTTTGGGAATAAAAGCGTGTTCCCTTTTCATTCCGTTTTGGTCGAAGTTGAGTGAATTCTTTTTCCCAGAAGCGTAAATTGGAAGGCGTTACGTCTAACATTTCGGCTACTTCAGATATTGAATAATAAAGTTTTTCCATATTATGGGTTACTTTATTTGATAATTTTCAGTTGTTGTCCCGGCTTTATTAGAGTTCCTTTAATGTTATTCCATTTTTTTAATTGGGAAACTGATACTCCATATTTAGCTGCAATTCCTCCTAAGGTTTCACCTTTTCTTACTTTATGATAAGTAACTTTCCCCGAACCACCCAGCGATGGTGAAGAAGCCTTCATAATAGTTACTTCATTTCTTCTGTTATTAATTAACTCGTCGGCATTATAAGCTGTAATTTCATCAAATTTATCTATAAAAGCACTGGAATAATTTAATGGCAAGGTAATAGTGTAAGGTTTAATATCACCAGGTACTATGTCTTTACGATATTGTGGATTCAGCCAGCGAAGTTCTTCAATAGGAATATGCAAAACAGAAGCAATTTGTTCAAAATGAATTCGTTGATGAACTGTAAAAGTATCTGTTATGATCGGAATATCTATAATAGCAGGACATAAGTTGTGTTCAGCAGCATAATGGAATGAGTAAGTGGCAGCAATAAAAATAGGTAAATATCCCCTTGTTTCTGCAGGCAAATAAGGATAAATTGTCCAGTAATCTGTTTTACCTCCAGCTCTTCGAATGGCTTTGTTTACATTACCTGGTCCACAATTATAAGCAGCAATTACAAGATTCCAGTCTCCATAAATATCATATAAATCCTTTAAAAAACGTGCTGCAGCTTTGGTAGATTTCACAGGGTCTAAGCGTTCGTCAATCAACGTATTTATTTCTAAACCATACATTTTACCGGTAGAAATCATAAATTGCCACAATCCAGCCGCTCCCATTCGAGATATTGCAATTGGATTCAATGCAGATTCAATAATAGGAAGATATTTTAATTCTAAAGGTAATTTATTAGCATCCAAAATTTGCTCAAAAATGGGGAAATAATAATTACTCATTCCCAACATATATTCCATTAAAGTACGCTTTTGAATAGTATATAATTCTATGAATGATCGTACCACAGGATGAAAAGGCATCTCTATTAAACAAGGCATTTGCGATAAACGTACTTTATAAACAGAATCACTAACAATAGGAATTTCTTCATTGGCTGAACAACTTGTATCAATTCTCTGTAAAGCCCATGAATGTAACAATTGATCTAAATTTGAAATAAATCCAAATGGTATAGTAATCTCTGTATCATTCGCATTGGTATCAGTATGTTGTAAGATATCTGGACTCTCAGTGAATAAGTCATCAAAATTTTGTGTTTTGGATTGCCAAAAAAACAGCAATAAAAAAATACCTATGAAAATTATTGGTTTAAAGTTCATTTTTGGGGAAACTATTTTTTATAATTCATTTCAAATGGAAACACAGTTGCATTCCTAATATTCTTTGTGCCTCCGAATTATCAATCAAAAGAGTTGGTCCGAAACCCATTGATAACTCAGGGGTAATGTCAAAATCATATAATTGAGCATCTACAAAAGCATCTATCAGCGTCAAGGCATAAAAACCTACTGTAACAATAACACTTAAATCGCGATAGCGACGAAATTGATCATGTTTGGTTTTTAAAATAGTGGTATATCTGCTAATACCACCAATAGATTCAATCGTATAGCCTTGTGGCAAGAGATCCATAAAACTGTTGGTAGTTGGGTCGCTATCTATGATGTCAAAATAAGCACGACGGTAGTCATTATATTTACCTGAATTCCATGAATAGGCATAAGCACAACCTAAAAAACCTCCATATACAATAGGTAATTTCCAGTATTTTCTATTTGCAATTTGTCCTAAGCCAGGTATTACTGCTCCGTACCATACTACTTTGTTGGGGTCAGGTTTAAACTCTTTCTTTATAACGGTATCATTTTTCGAAAACAGAGTATCATTTTTTATTGTATCATTTAAGTTGTTTGAACGTTTTTGAGCATTGATGTTTGCTAAAAAAATTGAAAAGGAACACAACAATATCATAAAATATTTTGGCACTGTTAAATTTCAATTTAAATTTTATCAAATAATTCCATAATACGCGATAATTCTTCATCGTTGGAAAAAGGAATGGTAATTTTTCCTTTACCTTTTGAATTACATGAAAAATTTACTTTCGTACCAAAGAGGTGATTTAAACGATTTTTTAACTCATTATATTCGATTAATTCCTCAACTGGATTTTCTTTAATATTTTGTTTATTCTTTCCGTCAAAGTTGCCACTTTCTAAATATTTTCTCACCATTTCTTCTACTTTACGAACAGAATAATTATTTTTCAGAATTGCTTCATAAAGATACAATTGAACCGCTGGATCTTCTAAACTAACTAATGCACGAGCATGTCCCATGTCGATTTTTTTATCTTTAATACCTACTTGAATTTCAGCAGGTAAACGTAACAGTCGTAAATAGTTGGCAATCGTAGCCCGTTTTTTCCCTACACGTTCACTTAATTGTTCCTGAGTAAGTTGATACTCTTCTATCAAGCGATAAAAAGCCAGTGCAATTTCGATGGCATTCAAGTCTTCCCGTTGGATGTTTTCTATCAGAGCCATTTCCACTACTTCTTCATCGGCAGCCGTTTTAATATACGCAGGAATAGTTTTCAGTCCTATCATCTTTGCTGCCCTATATCGTCGTTCTCCTGCTATCATTAAGTAAGTACCGTCATCGTTTTTTTTCAATGTGATGGGTGAAATAACACCTAATTCACGAATGGAAGCTGCTAACTCTGAAAGCGAATCTTCGTCAAAGTAAGAACGTGGTTGATTGGGATTAGGTAAAATCAAATCAATATCGATTTCGTTTATCGACGATGAACCGCTTGTATAAATATTTTCAGTGTCAATTAAGGCATCCAGACCTTTTCCTAATACTGACTTTTTTACCATAACTTTTTTCTGTGGAACGAATTTTTTATTTCTTTATTATTTTAAACTGATTAAAGTTTTACTTTTTGCTTGGCAATCAATTCTTTAGCTAAATCTTGATAATTAATAGCTCCTTTTGATTCTGGATCATATACCATGACCGGCTTACCGTAACTGGGGGCTTCACTTAAACGAACATTGCGAGCAATAACGGTATCAAAAACCATTTCCTGGAAATGTTTTTTTACTTCAGCATATACTTGATTGGCTAAACGTAGTCTGTTATCATACATCGTAAGTAAAAAACCTTCAATTTCCAGAGAAGGATTCAATTTGCTTTTTATGATTTTAATGGTATTTAAAAGTTTACTAATTCCTTCAAGGGCAAAATATTCACATTGAACAGGAATGATTACAGAATCAGAAGCAGTAAGTGAATTTACTGTGATAAGCCCTAAAGAAGGAGAACAATCAATCAAAATATAATTGTAATAAGGTTTTAAAGGTCGAAGCAAATTTTGCATTACTTTTTCTCGATGGTCTAAATTCAACATTTCAATTTCAGCCCCAACTAAATCAATATGGGAAGGAAGAATAAATAAATTTTCAATTTCTGTTGGCAAAATGGCATCTTTAGGTTCAACTCCATCTATTAAGCATTCATAAATGGTAAATTGCAATGATTGAACATTGATACCTAACCCTGAAGAAGCATTTGCTTGCGGATCAGCATCTACTAATAAAACTTTTTCACCAAGGGTTGCTAATGAAGCAGCTAAATTAATAGCTGTTGTTGTTTTACCAACTCCTCCTTTTTGATTGGCTAATGATATTATTTTTCCCATAAATTATTAATAATCAATTTATCAATAACTTAATAAAATTGACAGGTATTTTTTCAACCATCAAGATTTTTCAGATTTATATAAAATATGATATGGACAAAGATAATAAAATAAATTTACCAGTTCAATAAATTAGTTGTTCAGTGGAATAGAAATAAGATTTTTTATTAATCTGTAACAAGTCAAAATATTTACTTTAAAGACTTATTTTTTATGTTTATAGTTTTAAATTTTTACCGTAAAATAGTATGAAATTTGCAAACAATATTCTTAAATTTAAGTTATTTGCATACGCAGATTCACAAGATGAAATTTATACAAATAAGCATATTTTACTTTTACTCTTTCTTGAATTGATTATCTTTGCAAGAAAAAATTTCTTTAAAGCACTGAAAAAAATCATAGTTAATTAAATCTTCTCTTTTTCAATGAGTTACAAAAATCAGAAAAATAAAAAAGAAATTTCTATTTTAATTTTTTTATTCATTCTTGTCTTTATTTTAATTTTAATTTTTCCATTCAGATTAGATCTTTCTTCTGACAAACGATATACCATTTCGCCAGTTTCAAAAAAGTTAATGCAACAACTTGACGCTCCACTCAAAGTAACTCTTTATCTTGAAGGAGATTTAAATCCTGGTTTCTTGAGGATGAAAAAATCAACGATTCAAATGCTGGAGGAATTATCTGCCTATTCAAAAAAAGGAATAGAAATAAAGACTATAAATCCTTCACTGGCAAAAAGTTCAACAGAAAGAGAAAAAAATTATTTAAAATTGAGTTCGCATGGCTTAACTCCAACAGCAGTTTATGAGCGTGATAAAGAAGGAAAAGCCATTCAAAAAATTATTTTTCCCTGGCTTGAAATTGAATATAAGGGGAATAAAACATTGGTAAATTTATTGAAGAATTTACCAGGCAATTCTGGTGAGCAGAACATCAACATTTCCATAGAAAACCTTGAATTTGAAATTACAGATGCTATTCGCCGATTGACAAGTACCCAAGTAAATAAAATTGCTTTTCTCGAAGGTCATGGCGAACTTTCTGAAGCAGAAACTTATGATATCAGTAAAGCTTTAAGCCGATATTTTCAAATTGATCGAGGTATAATTGGCACAGATGCTTCGATATTAGATGATTATAAAGTTTTGATTGTTGCAAAACCAATGTTTCCTTTCAGTGAAAAAGATAAATTCATTATAGATCAATACATTATGAAAGGAGGTCGTATTCTTTGGTTGATTGATGGGGTGCAACTTTCAAAAGAGAATCTTTCAACTGTTGGATTTTCGCCTGCATGGGCATTGGATATAAATTTAAACGATCAATTATTCAGATATGGTGTTCGTATCAATCCTGTTCTATTGCAAGATGTACAATGTGTTTTGGTACCTGTAAATGTTGCACCTCAAGACCAATCTCCTCACTTCGAACCAATGCCTTGGTATTTTGCACCTTTGCTTCTCACCTCATATCAACATCCTATTACCAAAAATATAACAGAAATTAAAACAGATTTTTGTTCTAGTATTGACGTAGTAGGTGACAATCCACATACAAAATCAACGGTATTGCTTGCTACTTCTAATAATACTCATATTATTCCTACACCTTCTACCATTGATTTAAGAATATTACCAAAAGCCAATGATAAGGAATATTTTAATTTAGGGTACGTGCCAGTAGCTATTCTGGTGGAAGGAAGTTTTGAATCGGTTTTTAGGAACAGAATGCTTCCTGCGGGTTTGATAAATATAAATAAGGTTCAATATCAAAGCAAACCGACTCGTCAGATTTTTGTGGCAGATGGGGACATCATTAGAAACGAAACTTCTGGGTTAGCAACCGATAGTACAACATTATCCTTAGGTTTTGACAGATATATGAATCAACAATTTGGTAATAAAGATTTTATTCAAAACGCAGTGTTGTATTTAACCGACGATGAAGGTTGGATGCAATTACGCACCAAAACTTTTAAGTTGCGTTTACTAAATAAAAATGCTGTAAATGATAAAAAAAATATTTGTCAAGTAATCAATATTTCAGTTCCAATAATTTTATTAGCTCTTTTTGGAATTATCTATCAGTGGATAAGGAAAAGAAAATATAGCAAATAAAGGGGAAAATAATAAAGAAAACCATAAATAAAATAAAGATTGAATGCCATAAGTTTGAAAAAGGCGCCTTTGGATTTTTTGCCACTGTTCATAACAACAATCATTGATAATAAAAAAATTGTAACTCCCTCCATTATTGTGGTTATTATTATTCTTAGGTGATTGATTTTTAAATAATTCCCTTTATTGGAACTCTTTTTTGGTAATTTTTTATCCGAACCACAAGTATTTTTTTCATTTTATTATTTTTTAAAAAACCAGGAAACTTTTTTATTTTTGAAGTTTTTTAATTAACTTTTTATTTGATTGATTATCAATTATTTATAAATCATTCAGTAATTATTAACTATTAATAAATGATTTTTTGATTTTTGGAATAAGTTTTTTTCTAATTTTGCCAAACTTTCTAATTATACATGAAAGACATACGAGAGTCCATATTACTTGAAGCAAGTTTTCTATTTCATCAATTAGGTATAAAAAATATATCTATTGATGAGATATGTAGTAATTTGCGTATTTCAAAAAAAACCTTTTATTCTTACTTTGATCAAAAGCAAGATTTGGTAGATGCTGTGCTTTTCTATCAAGAAGAATTTTATTTGAAAAAGCTCGAGGGTATTCTAAAAAATAAAAATGCTATTGAGTTTCTAATTTTATCATTGAAAGAAATCAAAAAAAGAGCAAATTGTGAGCCAACACTCATGTGGAATGATATAAAAAAATATTATCCTGAAGTTTTTAAAAAGCATATTTTGATAAGACAAGATTTTCTGAAAAAACTTTTTGAAACAAATTTAAAACGTGGTGTTGAAGAAGGTTTTTATAGAAAAGATTTAGATATAATTTTGATTTCGATTCTTTATTCCGAACACTTAAAAAATATTTTTAATACCTTGAATAAATATTCAAAAAAATATTCAAAGAAAAGATTGATAGACTTTTTTATTGACGTGATTATTCATGTAATTGCTAATGAGGAAGGATTACAATATGTTCAGGAGAATTATAAAGGTGTGGAAGAGAATCCAGTAGAAATGAAAAAGAATGAAAATATTTTAAATAATTATAGATCAGAATCAAAGGGAGTTTTTAATTAAATTTTAGTTGAATTGAATAATTTAAAAGTATAAAATATGAATAAAAAACATTTGAAAAGAATTTTTTTTGTTGTGATAAGTTTATTATTGATTAATAGTAAGTTATATGCTCAAGATACACTTATCGTAACTTTATCAGATGCCATTGAAATTGCCCTGAGCGAAAGCCCTACTATTAAAATAGCTGATAAGGAAATTGAACGGGTAGATTATTCAAAGAAAGAAAAACGGGGTGCTTTATTTCCTTCCATAAATGCTGTGGGAAATTATTCGAGAGCAATAAAAAAACAGAAGTTGTTTTTCTCTTTACCTGGTATGCCACCACGACCTGAAGGAGTAGAAGTGGGACAAGACAATACCTTTAGTGGCGGTATTTCAGCTTCTCTCCCTATTATTGCTCCTACTTTGTGGGCAACCATTCAAATGTCAGAGCTGGATGCTGAATTAGCACTCGAATCCGCTCGTTCTTCAAAACTTTCTTTAATTAATGAAGTGTCAAAGTCTTATTATGCTACTTTATTAGCTCAGGATTCTTATGATGTGTTCAAAAAAAGTTATGATATTGCTATTGAAAATGCAAAAGTTATAGAAAACAAGTATAAACAAGGAGTAGTATCTGAATTTGAATGGATAAGAGCAGATGTACAGGTGAAAAGTGCAAGTACTAACCTCGTTTCAGCAGAAAATGCCGTCACTCTCAGTATTTTGAAATTAAAAATGCTTATGGGTATTGACATGTTTACAGGACTGAAAGTAAAAGGGAATTTAGCAGATTATGAAGCTACAAAATATTCGGATGTATTGGCTATCGATACTACTACCTTGCAAGCCAACTCTGATTTAAAGCAATTCGATATTAAAACCCAACAACTTCAACAAACTTTAAAAATTCAGAAAAGCACTTTAATGCCAACTCTTTCAGCTTCTTTTAATTATCAATACATGACAATGGCAAATGATTCTGTGGCTTTTTCAAATTATCATTGGTTCCCAACCTCTACAGGAGCAATTACACTTGCCATTCCTCTTTTTCAAGGTGGGGAAAAAATAAATAAACAAAAGCAAATAAAAGTTCAATTGGATGAAATGAAATATCAACGCGATAACTTAAGGCGAGGCTTGGAATTACAAGCAATGTCGTATTTAGATAATATCAATCAAGCAATTAAGACAATTGAAACCAATAAAGAAGGATTACGTCAGGCTGAAAAGGCATTGCTTATATCGCAAAAAATGTATGAAGTGGGAGCTTCTACTTATCTTGATTTGTCAAATGCAGAATTAGTCTATACGCAAGCTGGTTTAGCTTATAATCAGTCTATTTATAATTATTTGTCAGCAAAAGCTGATTTAGAAAAACTTTTAGGAAAATAAAATATAAAGAATTAATTAGATTTTTAAACAATTAAATAATCAATATTCAAAATGAAAAGGACAATAGAATTTGGTATTCTGTTTTTAGCAATAGTATTTGGATTTACTTCATGCGGAAAATCAGGACAAAAGAAAACCAAAATTGAAAGTGAAATTCCAAATGTTCGTATTCAGCAGGTGTCATTGCGGGATGTTGAACGATATGCCAACTTAACAGCAACTATCTTGCCTGAAGTCAAAAATAATGTTGCACCGGCTGCACCAGGTCGAATCCGAAAAATATTCGTCGAAGTAGGTGATCATGTTTCAAAAGGGCAAAAATTAGTTCAGATGGATGATGCAAATTTATCAAATTTAGAAAATCAAGTTGCTAATTATCAGCGGATTTATAATCGTGTTTTAGAACTTTTTAATGTGGGTGGTGCTTCTCAGCAGGAATTGGATAATGCAAAATTGCAACTTGATGTAGCAACGACCAATTTGCAAAATTTGGCCGAAAACACTTATTTGTTAAGTCCTACCAACGGAGTTGTTACTGCTCGAAATTATGATAATGGAGATATTTATAGTGCTCAATTTCCTGTGTTAGTTGTTATGCAGATAAATCCGGTAAGGGCAATTGTAAATGTTTCTGAAACAAATTATTCAGATGTAAAATTAGGAATGCCTGCTCAAGTAACATTCGATATTTTAAAAAATGAATTTTTTACTGGGAAAGTGAACTTAATTTATCCTACTATTGATGAAAGAACCAGAACTTTTTCTGTTGAAATCAAATTAAATAACAATGATTACAAAATTCGTCCTGGTATGTTTGCAAGGGTAAAATTAAATTTTGGCACAGTAAAATCTATTGTAGTTCCTGATCAGGCAGTAATTAAGCAAAGCGGTTCAGGTGAATATTTCGTTTATATTTATAAAGATGGGAAAGTGACCTATCAAAAGGTAGAATTAGGGCAGAAAATTGGAAATGAATATGAAATTATTTCCGGTATAGAAGATGGGGCACAAGTAGTTGTTGCAGGACAAGCTCGCCTTGCTGATGGAGTAAAAGTAAATGTAGTCAAATAATGATTATTGAAAAAATAAACTGAGCAAAGTTTTTTAAATAACGAAGTTCTAAATTTAAAATTATGAGTTTATACGAAAGTTCTGTTAAAAGACCTATTATGACTTCTCTGATTTTTATTGGGGTAGTTATTTTAGGATTGTTTTCATTGAGTAAATTACCTGTTGATTTATTGCCAAATGTAGAACCAAATATCTTAATGGTAGTTACTAATTATTCTGGAGCGAGTGCTTTAGATATTGAAACAAATGTAACTCGTCCTTTGGAAAACGTATTAAATACAGTTGAAAATTTAAAAAATATAACTTCCAATTCAAAGGAAAATACTTCCATTATTATTATGGAATTTGAATTTGGTCAAGATTTGGATGTAGTTTCCAATGATGTGCGTGATAAATTGGAATTAGTAAAACCTTATTTACCTGAAGGAACTACCAATCCAGTGATTTTTAAATTTAGTACCGATATGATGCCTATTGTTATTATATCGGCTACTGCAGATAAGAGTATTCCAGCTCTTTATAAAATTTTGGATGATAATGTAGCTAATCCCTTAGCTCGTATCAAAGGAGTAGGTGCTGTGTCTATTTCAGGTGCTCCTCAACGAGAAATACAAGTGTATATTGACCCGGTAAAATTGGAAGCTTATCATTTAACGATTGAAGCTGTTGGTCAAAAAATCCGATTAGAAAACATTAATACACCAAGTGGATCAATGGATATTGGGAATAAGACTTATTCTTTAAGAGTGCAGGGTGAGTTTAAAGATCCTTCTGAATTGAGAAAAGTTGTAGTAGGAACTTATGGCAACAAAACCATTTATTTGTCCGACATAGCTATCATTAGTGATAGTCATGAAGAACGAGTTCAAGAAAGCTATACCAATGGTGTACAAGGTGCAACTATAAAAATTCAAAAACAAACAGGAGCTAATACTGTAGCTATTGTAAATGCTATCCGTGAAAAATTGCCTGAAATTCAAAAAACTCTTCCCAGTGATATTAAACTAAACGTCATTGTAGACAGCTCCGATAATATTAAAAAGACTATTGCTGGATTGGAAGAAACCATTATGTATGCTTTTATATTTGTATTGTTAGTGGTTTTATTCTTTTTAGGAAGATGGAGAGCTACGATTATCATTATTTTGACAATTCCAATTTCATTGATAGCAGCATTTATTTATTTAGCAGCAACAGGTGGAACCTTGAATATTATTTCTTTAAGTTCTCTTTCCATTGCCATTGGAATGGTAGTAGATGATGCGATTGTGGTACTTGAGAATATTACTAAACATATTGAAAAAGGAAGTAGACCTACAAGTGCTGCTATTCATGGCACAGACGAAGTTGCTACTGCTGTGGTTGCTTCAACCTTAACCATTGTGGCGGTATTTTTTCCCTTCACCTTAGTATCAGGTTTAGCAGGAATTCTTTTCGACCAATTAGGATGGATGGTAACCCTCATTATGATTGTTTCTCTGGTTTGTGCCATGGCTTTAACACCTATGCTAAGTTCCCAATTGTTAACTGTAGAAAAAGGTCATGGTAAATTTTTCACTAAAGTTTATTCTCCTATCGAGCGTTTCTTAAATAATTTGGATAATTGGTATGCAGGATTGATTAATTGGGCGGTACGTCACAGATGGCAAATGGTATTAATTGCTGCTGGTTTCTTTATCTTAAGCTTGATTCCTTTGATAGGCATTGGAACGGAATTTATTCCACCACAAGACAATGCTCGTATTTCAGCTACAGTGCAATTGCCTATTGGAACAAGAATGGAAATTTCAAAAGAAACCGCAGAAGAATTGACTAAACTTTGGAGAGAAAAATATCCAGAAATTGAAACTATTAATTATACTGTTGGACCAGCAAGTAGCGATAACGTGTTGGGCTGGGTTATGACAACAGGGACACATCTTATTTCTTATACTTTTCAGTTGGTGGATGCCAATGAACGAGAAAGAAGTATTTTCGAAATAGGTGATAGCATCCGTCATGATTTAAATATACGGCCTGAAATTGCAAAATCAACTGTTACTGCGGGAGGTGCAATGGGAAGAATTGGAGGGCAATCCATTATTGACGTGGAGATCTATGGTTATGATTTTAATCAAACAGATAAAGTAGCAAAAGAATTGACTAATCGGATCGATAAGAATATAAAAGGCTTGGTAAATACCACGATTAGTCGTGAAGATTATTCCCCGGAATATCAAGTCATATTCGATAGAGAAAAATTAGCTTTGAATGGGCTGGATATTGCTACGGCTTCAACTTTTTTGAGAAATAGAATTAATGGATTAGTAGCAAGCCTTTATCGTGAGGAAGGAGATGAATATAATATCCGGGTAGTTTATGCTCCTGAATATCGTGAAACTATTGAAGATATTGAGAATATTTTGATTTATAATAATCAAGGTCAAGCAATTCGTTTGAAAGATTTGGGTAATGTGGTAGAAACATTAACTCCACCTTATATTCAAAGGAAAAACAGAGAGCGTGTTATAACTGTTTCAAGTACCGTTTCAGGAACAACAATTGATAAAGCAGTGAGAGGTTTAAGGACTCAATTATCCCAAATGGATATTCCTACGGGAATAGATGCTGAAATTACTGGAACTTATGAAGATCAGCAAGAATCATTCGCTGATTTGGGTACTTTGTTGATTATTGTAATTTTACTGGTATATATTGTGATGGCATCTCAGTTTGAATCTCTTACTTATCCTTTTATTATTATGTTTGCGTTGCCATTTGCTTTTTCGGGGGTAGTTTTAGCATTGGCATTAAGTAGGAATACGCTTAATATGATGTCATTAATTGGTATTGTTATGTTGGTAGGAATTGTGGTTAAAAATGGTATTGTGCTGGTGGATTATATAAATTTGAATAGGGAACGAGGTATGGGTATTATTCGAGCCATTGTAAGTGGGGGTCATTCTCGTTTGCGTCCTGTTTTAATGACTACTTTAACCACTATTTTAGGAATGGTACCATTGGCTATTAGTAATTCTCAAGGTTCAGAAATTTGGAAACCAATGGCTTATACCATTATAGGAGGTTTAACAGTATCTACTATTTTGACATTGGTGATAGTGCCGACATTGTATGCTATTTTTGCAGGATTTGGTATCAATCGGAAATATCATAAATTGCAAAAACAACATTAACGGGATTACATTTGATCTTTCTACTCTTATTTAAGGAGATAAAAGAGATCAAATATTGGAAAACTTTAAAATTCAATAAGAGTAAAAAAATAGCCAGTTTTAAAAGCAATGTTTTTACTCAAACTTATTTAAAAAAATTATTTCATGAAATCAATTTTTATTGTTTTTGATCAAGGTTTTTATCATCAAGTTCTTGAAATACTTTATATCAATCATCATGTTCGTGGATTTACAAGCTGGGAAAGGGTTTTGGGACGTGGCAGCAAAACAGGTGAGCCTCATTATGGCACTCATGCTTGGCCTTCATTAAATGGGGCTATCTTAACCGTTGTTCCAGATGAAAAAGTAAAACCTATTTTAGAAGATTTGAAAGCATTGGATGCCACTTCTGATGTAATGGGCATACGTGCTTTTGTATGGAATATTGAAGATGGAATGTAAAATTTTAGACTTTAAAAAGGCACTTTGAATAGTTTATTATAAAAAGTGCCTTTTTAATATGTTTTATGGTGTCCACCTATGAATTTTCTCAAAGTAATTCGGCAATTTTATTCTCCAATTTTCTTAAATCTTTTGTAAAATTACGTATTCCTTCTGCTAATTTTTCCGTAGCCATAGCATCTTCATTTAACATCCATCTAAAAATTTTTTCGTCAATTGTAATACGTTGAACATCATTGCTTTTTGCTTTTTCTGGATCAAGTTTTCTCTCTAATATTCCTTCCGTTTGTTCCAGCTCTTTCAATAAAGTGGGAGAGATGGTGAGTAAATCGCATCCTGCAAGTTCAATAATTTGTTGAATATTTCTAAAACTGGCTCCCATTATTTGGGTAGGATAATCAAATTTTTTGTAATAATTATAAATTGACACAACTGATTTTACGCCTGGATCTTCGCTTGGAGAATTGAATGAAAAACCTTCTTTTTTGTACCAGTCTAAAATTCGTCCTACAAATGGTGATATGAGAGTGACTCGTGCTTCTGCACATGCTATTGCTTGTATCAATGAAAAAAGTAAGGTTAAATTACAATGAATGCCTTCTTTTTCTAATATTTTGGCTGCTTCAATTCCTTCCCATGTCGAGGCAATTTTTATTAATATTCTTTCCCGTGAAATACCTTCTTTTTCATATAAGGCGATTAAATCCCGAGCTCTCTCAATCGTTCCCCCTGTATCAAAAGATAAACGTGCATCAACTTCGGTTGAAACTCGTCCTGGAACAATTTCCAGAATTTTTATTCCAAAATTAACCGATAATTTATCTAATGCCAGCTTTAATTGTTGTGATTTATCTATATGAGATTTTTTTGCATATTGAATGGCATCAAGTATTAAATGTTGATATTTTTCCTGTTGAGAAGCAGCAAAAATCAGCGAGGGATTTGTAGTAGCATCCAATGGTTTATAATTAATAATAGATTCAAAATCGCCTGTATCAGCAACTACTTTTGTATAAGTTTTCAATTGTTCTAAGAGATTCATAACCGTAAATTCAAGTAATTAATGCAACTTTTTCAGGGGAAATAAAAGGTAAAGAAAAATTATTTTTCAAGACAAAGGAGAAAAAAGAGCATTTCCCCTTTGCCCTGATGGAATAAATGCTTTACTTTGGTCTCTTCCCCTTAAAAAGTTACAAAGATGAAACATTTATACCAAACCGCTATCAAAGCACTTCCTTAATCCAATGATATAAACAGACTAATTTTACTGTTTTTTTATCCAGATTTTTTAATTGTTCTGCTAATGTATCTTCAACATCTTTCAAAAGATTTGAAGGTTCTATTTTTAAATCCTCCCTTTTTCTCTTATATCGGATTTTCTTTTCAAAAGTGGTATATTTTATTCGTAACAAATTGATTATTATCTGTTTTAATATATTTTTTTAAAATAATTTCTTGCTTACAGTATAATTATTAGTTATTTATCACATATTGAACATTATTTTATTTTTTACAAACATACAAAAAAATTCAACAAAATAACTTTGTTAGAAGGAGAAAATAGTATTTTTCTTGCGTACCTTAAATTTACTGGAATGTTCATAAAAGCTTATTGGTACTGTTTTTTAGTTCATTTTTTACAAAATTTAGAAAGGAAAATCTGTTTCAAACATTTTATATAATTTCGCACTTGCTAGTTGACTCTACTTGTTTTTAATGGGGCGATGGAAAATTGTATTTTGTTATAAAAAATTGTAATTTTGCTACAATTATCTAAACAAGTCTTTATTTCTCTTTCACTTTTTAATTTAAACGCAATTTATATTTATTATATGACTAAAATAACCAGAGAAGAAGCCCTTCTTTATCATTCACAAGGAAAGCCGGGTAAAATTGAAATTGTTCCTACCAAACCTTACAGCTCGCAGCGTGATTTGTCACTAGCGTATTCGCCGGGAGTTGCAGAACCGTGTCTGGAAATTAAAAAGAGTGAAGATGCTGTTTACCAATACACCAATAAGGGAAATTTGGTGGCAGTTATTTCCAATGGAACGGCTGTTCTTGGATTGGGAGATATTGGTCCTCTGGCAGGGAAACCTGTGATGGAGGGGAAAGCATTATTGTTTAAAATTTTTGCTGGTATTGATGTTTTTGATATTGAAGTAAAGGAAAAAGATCCAGAAAAATTTATTCAGATTGTAAAAGCTATTTCGCCTACTTTTGGTGGTATCAATTTAGAAGACATTAAAGCACCTGAATGTTTTGAAATTGAAGAGAGATTAAGACAGGAATTAGATATTCCTATTATGCACGATGACCAACACGGTACGGCCATCATTTCTGCGGCAGGATTGTTGAATGCATTAGAAATTGCTGGGAAAAAAATTGGAGAGGTAAAAATCGTGATCAATGGAGCGGGAGCAGCAGCAATTTCGTGTACCAAATTGTATATTAAGCTGGGTGCAAAACCTGAAAATATAATTATGCTTGATTCTAAAGGGATTATCAACAAGCAACGTACTGATTTGACAGAAATAAAAAAACCATTTGCCACTGATAAAAATATTCATTCTTTAGAAGAAGCAATAAAGGGAGCTGATGTTTTTCTGGGATTATCGGTAAATGGAATTTTGTCCATTGAAATGGTTCGCTCCATGAACGAAAATCCTATCATTTTTGCTCTTGCCAATCCTGACCCTGAAATTTCTTATGAAGATGCAATGAATGCTCGTGAAGACATCATTTTTGCTACGGGAAGATCCGATTACCCTAATCAAATTAATAATGTATTGGGATTTCCGTATATTTTTCGTGGTGCTTTGGATATAAGAGCAACCTGTATCAATGAAGAAATGAAACTGGCAGCCGTATATGCTTTGGCTGATTTAGCAAAAAAGCCAGTGCCTGATGTAGTAAATGCAGCTTATAATTTGAAAAAATTAAGTTTTGGCAGAGATTATATTATTCCGAAACCGCTTGATCCACGATTGTTAACCGTAGTTGCTCCTGCTGTAGCACATGCAGCTATGGAATCGGGAGTGGCACGTCAAAAAATTACAGATTGGGAAGCTTATAATATTAAGTTGCGTGAATTAATGGGTGGTTATGGAGATAAAATGTTGCGACGTTTTTATGATATGGCTCGTCAAAATCCCAAAAGAGTGGTGTTTTCAGAAGCCAATCATATAAATATGTTGAAAGCCGCTGAAATGGCTTATAATGAAGGAATTTGTTATCCAATCCTATTAGGCAATGAAGAAAAAATTGAAAAAATTGCTAATGAATATAACATAGATCTTACTGGCATGGAAATTATCAATTTGCGTCATGACAGGGAAGAACAACGAAGAATTTCTTATGCTGAGCAACTTGCCAATAAGCTACAACGCGATGGGATGACTTTTGACGAAGCTTATGAAAAAATGTATGAACGTAATTATTTTGGAATGATGATGGTTGAAAGAGGCGAAGCCGATGCTTTGATCACAGGCGTTTATACTAAATATGCTGATTCTATCCAGGCAGCTAAAGATATTATTGGCATTCGTGAAGGATCAAAAAATATTGCAGCTCTTCATATTATGAATACCAAAAAAGGAACTTTTTTCCTGGCTGATACACTCTTTAATCGCCATCCTTCTACTGAGACACTACTGGATATTGCAAAATTGACTTATCGAACTGTAAAACTTTTTGCTCATGAACCAGTAATGGCGATGTTGTCTTATTCCAATTTTGGTTCCGATAAGCAAGGCAGCCCGGCAAGTGTTCATGAAGTGGTCGCCACTTTGCACAGAGAATATCCGGAAATGATTGTTGATGGTGAAATGCAGGTTAATTTTGCTCTGGATAAAGAATTACGTGATAGAAAATATCCTTTCTCCAAATTAGCAGGAAAGGACGTAAATACCTTAATTTTCCCTAATTTAAGTTCGGCAAACAGTGCTTATAAATTATTGCTGGAAATAGGTCTGGCCGAATCAATAGGACCGATTCAGATGGGTTTGAATAAACCTATTCATATTCTGGATGTAGAAAGCTCAGTGCGTGATATTGTCAATATGACAACCATTGCTGTAATTGATGCCATGCTGGAAGAACAAAAAAATAGTGGGAAGGTAAGTTAAATAATATTGAAAAACTAAGTAAAAAGCTGCCTTTTTTCTTCAGAAAAGCAGCTTTTTGATTTTTATTTTACAATTTTTGCGGGTAAACTTTTGTTTCTGATTTGAATATAAATTTCAGTATTTTTTTTCGCATAGTCTGTTTTTATATATCCCATTCCAATTCCGGTTTTGTCACCTGGAATAAAACTTCCCGAAGTTACTTTCCCAATTATTTCATTATGCTGGTTTAATATATCGTATCCATGACGGGGAATACCTTTTTCTAACAGCTCAAATCTTATTAATTTGCGTTGAATACCTTTTTGTTTTTGTTTTTCAAGTGCGGCTTGACCAATAAAATTTTTCTCCGGGAGAAATTTGGTAATCCAATCCAGTCCTGCCTCTAATGGAGTGGTAGTTTCATCAATATCATTACCATGCAGGCAAAATCCTTTTTCGAGGCGTAAAGTATCGCGAGCACCAAGCCCGATAGGCTGGATACCAAATTCTTTCCCTGCTTCAAAAAGTGCATTCCATATTTTATCAGCATATTCAGGCGAGAAATATAGTTCAAAACCGCCAGCTCCAGTGTAACCCGTATTAGATAAGAGAACTGGTTCTACTTCAACAACTTTTCCTATCGTAAAATGATAATAAGGAATTTCTGATAAATTAATAGACGTTAATTTTTGAATGACTTGGACAGCTAAAGGACCTTGTACGGCTAACTGAGCCACCTGATCTGAAATATTTTCTATTTCAGAATTTTCGCTGTTATTTAAAACACACCATTCCCAATCTTTTTCAACGTTAGCAGCATTAATGACCAATAAATATTTTTCAGGCTCTATATGATAAACCAACAAATCATCTATTATTCCACCTGCTTCGTTAGTAAAACAGGAATATTGAGCTTTACCAAGAGGCAAAGAAGCAACATCGTTGGTTGTCATTTTTTGAAGAAAGGCTAACGCTTTCGGTCCCTTTACAAGAATTTCGCCCATGTGTGAAACATCAAAAACACCGACTTTCTGACGAACCGCCAGATGTTCATCGCTGATACTGCTATATTCAATAGGCATATTGTAACCGGCAAATTCTTGCATTTTAGCTCCAAGCTCAAGATGAAAGTGAGTAAATGGAGTGGTTTTCATTGATGAATTTTTTGATTTTGAATTTTTTCTGAAAAATAAATAAAAATGATTTTTGATAAAATTATTGAGAAATATTTTCTTGATTGTCAACCAGTTCTGCAATTTTTACAATAACCATCATGGCTTTTTCCATAGAAGGAATGGGAATGTATTCAAAACGTCCATGAAAATTATGTCCTCCTGCAAAAATGTTAGGGCAGGGGAGTTCCATATAAGAAAGTCGTGCTCCGTCGGTGCCACCACGAATCGGAGAAATTTTCGGGGTTACACCAACTTCTTTCATGGCTTGTGAAGCTATATCAATGATATACATTACGGGCTCTATTTTTTCACGCATGTTGTAATATTGATCTTTTAATTCAATAATTGCTGTATTTTCGCCAAATTCAGCATTTATTTTATTGACAAGATGTTGTAATTCCTTTTTTCTTCTTTCGAATTTATCGCGATCATGGTCACGGATAAGGCAGTTTAACGTAGTTTTTTCAACGGTGCCTTCTATATTGGTAATATGGTAAAAACCTTCATAACCTTCTGTATGTTCGGGCGTTTCGTGTCGGGGAAGCATGCTCATGTATTGTTGAGCAATGCGAATAGAATTTTTCATTTTATGACGGGCATAACCCGGATGGACATTCAAACCATTAAAAGTCAATTTGGCAGAAGCTGCATTGAAATTTTCATATTGCAATTCTCCAATTTCTCCTCCATCGATGGTATAAGCCCATTGTGCATTAAATTTTTTTACATTGAAATAATCTACTCCTTTCCCGATTTCTTCATCAGGAGTGAAAGCAATACGGATTTTTCCATGTTTAATTTCAGGATGGTCAACAAGATATTCCATAGCCGAAATAATTTCTGCAATTCCAGCTTTGTCATCAGCTCCTAACAGCGTGGTTCCATCAGTAACAATAATATCTTGACCAATATATTGAAGAATTTCAGGAAATTTTTCTGTTTCAAAAACAATCAGCTTTTCTTCATTCAGCAGAATATCTTTCCCATCATAATTTTTGATAATTTTTGGTTTTACATTTTTGCCACTCATATCGGGGCTGGTATCCAGATGAGCAATAAAACCAATGGTAGGAATTTCTTTATCAATATTGGCAGGTAAAGTAGCCATTACATAACCATTTTTGTCCACTTCAGCATCTTTTAGTCCTATTGATTTTAATTCTTTTACCAGATAATGAGCAAGTGCCAGTTGACCAGGTGTGCTGGGGGTTAAATTGGTGTTTTCATCAGAAGTAGTGGTAAATTCTACATATTTTAAAAAACGATCTACTAATGTTGTCATATTGCTTTCATTTTATATGAATAAAATTAAACAATGCAAAGTTAAGATAATATTCCCTTCGCTGAAGATGATGGGAAGAAATTCATGGCAATTGATATTAAGAAAACAATTCTTTTAGTTTACATTCGCAGTTACATATTTTATTTTCAAACACTCCGCTACGTTGTAATAAATTGTATTCGATGATAAAATTTTGGGTAAATATTCCTGTCGATAGGTTTTCTTCTATTTGTTGCAGCGTCCACCATTTAGCTTGATTTATTTTTTGATAATTAGGCTCTATGTTATTTACATTGCAAGCAATAAAAAGAAAAGCATAATGTTGTTCATTTTCAGTACGATGAATATAGTTTGAAAGGAAAAAAGGCTTCAAATCTTTTAATCCATATTTTTCTTCTGCTGTTCTTTCAATACAATCTTCAATTGTTTCTCCTGTGCGGATATGATTAGAAATGGCAGCATCCCATAAACAGGGAAAAATTAAATCATTTTCACAGTTTTTTTGCAGAAAAATCATATTTTCTTTAATAAATAAAATTCGAATAATAGGATGCATGTATTTTTTTTCAATTTTTAAACTTACCAGAGGTTGAACATTTCCAACAATTTTTCCCTGTTCGTTTACAATAGGCCACCATTCTTCTTTTAATAGTTTATGGCGAACAATTTGGACACGGCAAAATTCAAAAACCAGCAGAAAAACAATTGCTCCAATATAAATTACTTGAAGTAATTCTAAATAGATGTTTTCTTTTATTGTTGGGAATTGATAAATAATGAAATAAAAGAGAAGATAACCGGAAATGATTAGAAATAAAGATTGAATGAAATTAAAATATTCTTCAAAATTGTTTTTCATGGGTAAAAATTTCGGAGTTCTTGCATTGATTTTTTTTTCAATGAAAGAGCGAAATAACAATGTCAAACCTAAAAATAGCCAGCAAACTAAATCATCTATAATGGGTGAAAGAAATAGCCATTTTTCTGATAAGAAAGTAAAAATTGCACTCAGATTTACGGCAAGAAAAATAAAAGCAGAAAAAAAATACCAGACAAAAAGCTGGTTATAAGCAATAAAAAGATAAATTGTAAGTATAAGGAATAAAGGGATAGCAATTGACCATGCCCAATTTCTTCCCGCCACATTATCTACTATCAAGAAAACGATTAGCGGGAAGAAATGATAAATTGGATTAAAGAAAGATTCTTTGATTTGTTTTCTTAATTTATCCATAGGTAGTCAATTCAATCTTCTACATTTTACTACCTATAACAATCATTGCAAGCTTTTGGTTTGATAACAACTGTGAGAATCTCAAACATTGTACTTCATCAATCGGCTGATATATTTGCCAATAATGTCAAATTCAATGTTAACCGTAGTACCTACTTTTATTTGATGGAAGTTAGTATGTTCATAAGTATAAGGAATGATGGCTACCTGAAAAGAGTTATCGGTTGGATTGCAAACAGTAAGACTTACGCCATTCACAGCAACTGAACCTTTATCTACAGTAAGATAACCGCGTTTCGCCATTTCGGGATCAAATTGGTATTCGAACGTAAAATACCAGCTTCCTTCTACTTCATCAATAGCAGTACAAACAGCAGTAGTATCCACGTGTCCCTGCACAATATGTCCGTCCAGTCGTTCCGTTAAAAGTAAACTGCGTTCCAGATTTACTTCGTTTCCACAAACCAGTTCTCCCAGATTTGTTCGATCAAGTGTTTCCTGAATGGCAGTTACTGTATAACTATCATCGGTTTTTGAAACCACTGTCAAGCAAACGCCATTGTGAGCAATACTTTGGTCAATAGTCAATTCATTTACAAAAGAACAGCTCATGGTAATGTGCAGATTTCCTTCTTCTTTTTTTAATGCCACTACTGGAGCAGCTTCTTCAATTATTCCTGAAAACATTTCTTAAATTTTTTATGAGTTATACTTATTAATGGTTTTTATTCGTGAAACATTTACAATTCCTTTTATCATGCTGATTTTTTTCATAATGCCATCTAAATCATGAGCATCATTAACCATAATAGTCAGGTTTCCAATAAAAAGTCCTGCTTTTGAATCAATGGAAATAGAGCGTAACACAATGTTTTTTTCCTTGTCAATTAAAGAAGTAATGTTGGTTACGATGCCAATATCATCTTTCCCAATAACGTGTAAAGTAATGGGATATTGAGTGCCACCTGATTGTCCTGACCATTGAGCTTTTACAATTCTGTAACCAAATTTTGAATACAATTCAGGTGCATTGGGACAATCTACTCTGTGAATCTTGATGCCACCCCCAACAGACACAAATCCAAAAATTTCATCTCCATAAATTGGTTGACAACATTTTGCCAGCGTATAATCAATTCCTTTTAAATTTTGATCAATAATTAAAATATCTTCTTTTTCTTTGATAGAGGTTTCAATAACGGGCGGCTCTTTTATGAAATTCTCAGCACTTCGTGTTTCCGTTACATTTTGCTGAGCTTCATGCTTTTCCATCTCCAAATAGGTATCCCGAAGAGCCAAAAGATCAAGTTTTTCCTGTGCAATTTCCTGATAAAAATCACTTACTGTCTTATATCCTTTTTTCTTTGCCAGACGAGAAATTTTACCTTCATCCAGCTCAATTTTCCAATTTTTGAAACGTCGCAAAAGTGTTTCTCGTCCGATAACTGCATCTTTGTATTGAATTTCTTTTAATGCTTGACGAATTTTTGCTTTGGCTTTTGAGGTAGCAACGATATTTAACCATTCGGCACTCGGCTTTTGCGTTGCCGAAGTAAGTATTTTTACTTGATCTCCATTTTTAAGAACATATTTAAGTGGTACATTTTTTTCCTGATAAGTATTGTTGGTAATTAGAGCTCCTGTGCATTTCAAACCCAAATTGGTATGAATATAAAATGCAAAATCAAGTACTGTTGCACCTTTGGGAAACCGTAATAATTCTCCAGTAGGAGTAAAAACAAAAACTTCCTTATCGTACAAATTCAGTTTAAACTCATCCAGCAAGTCAATAGCATTTAATTGTGGATTTTCAAGTATATCACGAATATTTTTTAACCATTTATCCATTTCAGATTCACTCTGGATACCTTTATATTTCCAGTGGGCTGCTAATCCTTTCTCCGCAATTTCATTCATCCGTGTGGTGCGAATTTGTATTTCGATCCATTTATTTTGTGGTCCTAATACCGTAATATGAAGACTCTCATAACCATTAGATTTAGGAATAGAAATCCAATCACGCAATCGTTTAGGATTAGGTTGATACATATCTGTTACAATAGAATAAACTTGCCAGCAAATCATTTTTTCTTTTTCAAGCGGAACATCAAGAATAATACGAATGGCAAACAAATCATAGATATTTTCAAAAGTAGTATTTTGTTTTTTTATTTTATTGTAAATGGAAAAAATAGATTTTGTTCTTCCTTTAATTTCAAATGGATATTCAATTTCTTGACGAAGTTTTTCTTCAAGAGGAGCAATAAATTCTGCAATGTATTGATCGCGTGAGCGTTTAGTCTCATTTAATTTATTGGCAATTTCTTTGTAAACTTCGCGATTAGTATATTTTAATGCCAGATCTTCTAATTCACTTTTAATTTTGTATAACCCCAATCGATGAGCTAAAGGAGCATACAACACTGCACATTCCTGAGCTATTTCTTGTTGCTTTTCAACAGAAAATTTTTCGAGTGTGCGTAAAGTATATAATTTTTGAACGATCAGAATCAATACGACACGAACATCTTTTGCAACCGATAAAAGAAATTGACTAAAATTTTCTGTCTCAAGAGTTGTTTTTTTGCTGTATAGTTCATTGACTTTTTCCAGCCCCTCTATAATGGGAGAAATTTTTATATGAAATTTCTGTTCAATTTCAGAAATACTGATAAGTCCTTCCTTTAAAACATCAAAAAATAAAATGCTGATTACCATTTCTTTTCCTAAGCCTATTTCTGTTAAAAGAATTTGGATAACAGACAGTTTATCTTCTATTGAATTATTATTTTTTACAAATAATAAAGGATGGCTTTTGCAATACTGTTTCAGTATATTTTTTATTTCTTTTCGCTCTGTGAAGCTAAAAAGATTTTCACTGGCTTGTAAGACTTTTCCATATAAAACTGAAACGGGTAATGTTGAATAAGAAGTCATATCAAATTTGTTTCAAAAAATTTTTATATGTCATTAAAAGATAATATAGCTTATTTAAAAAATTTCGGCTTTTGCTAATTTATTACAGATGTATAACACATCTTTTGAGTTAAAGTCAAAAAAATAATTGAAAAAATGGTAAAAAATAGCATTAAAAGAAAAAATAAAAAAAATTGATAGAAGAAAATGGTATATTTAATTTTCTTTTTTAAATTTGCAATTATTATAATTAAGGTAAAAAAAATATTTTAAAACCATATTTCATAAATTTAAATTACATTTATTAAACATGAAAACAACCATTAAAGTTTTATTATCACTTGCTGCTATTTTTTTAGCTTATTTATGTGTGATGAGTATTCTTACTCCTATTAATTTTGAGAGGATAAGGGCTCAAAGGGAGAAAGATGTAATTCAACGGTTAATAGAAATTCGTAAAGCTGAAGTTGAATTTAAAGAACAAAACGGAAGATATACGGCAAGTTTTGATACTTTGATAAATTTTCTAAAGACAGCAAAGAAGAAAATTGTATTAAAAGAAGGTTTCCTTACTGATGAACAGCTCGAAGCAGGCTTAACAGAGGAAAAAGCAGCTCAAATTGTTCGTCGAGGAAATAAACAGGAAATTGAAAAATATGGTTTGCAAAATTTTCGTCGGGATACAATAAAAGTGGATCTTTTAGAAGAGGTATTTCCTAATTATACCCGTCAAACTATCGATCAAATATGTTATATACCTTATTCTCAAGGGGAAAAATTTGAATTAAGAGTAAATAATGATTATGTAAATAAATCGGGAATTAGAATCCCCTTATTTGAGGCATGTGCACCTTATGAAACTTATTTACATGATTTGAACCGACAAGAATTGCTCAACTTAATTGATCGTGCTAAGAAATTAAATAAATATCCTGGTTTAAAGGTAGGTTCTATTGTTGAGCCGAACAATAATGCTGGGAACTGGGAATAATTTCCAGTTACAAACATGTAACATGCTTTCTGAAAACATATCTTCTCAAGAGAAATTTTTTAAAGAGAGTAATCTATATAATTTATCCATTCGGCAAAAGCCGAATGGATTTTCTTTCTTTGTCTATGATGATCAAAAACGTTTGATTTCGTTGAAAAATATAAAAGCTCCTCTTTTTGTCATGAACAAAGAGGAGTTGATTCCCCTTTTGCTCAAAGAACCGGAAATGCAACTTCCTTATCACAACGTTAAATTAACTTATGAATCAAATCGTTATTCTGTTGTTCCTCAAATGATTTTTAAAAAGGTAGAGGCTGAGAGTTTGTTTTACTTTCATCATAAAAAAGAAAAAAATGAAATAGTGTTATCTAATCCGATTGCTTCTTTTGAAACTGTAAACATTTTTTCTGTGCCGAGCATTATATATGAAGTTTTCGAACAATTTTTTCCAAAGTTGAATATTGAACATCATATTACCCAATTTTTAATTAATTTACAAGCTTATACAAATAAGGAGGAAAATTTGAATGTGTATCTTCGAGAGCATTTAATGGACGTAGTTGCTATTGAAAACAATCAGTTGATGTTAATAAATAGTTTTGTATTTCAAACTCCTGAAGACTTTGTTTATTATCTATTGCGAGTGATAGAAGAACTTTCTTTTGATATTGATGGTTGTAAAATAAGATTGTTCAATTATGAAAAGCGTCATTCAAAATTATATAATTTAGCACAAAAATATATGAAGCATTGTGAAATTATAGAGAAAAAGAGGGAATAAATATGAGAATTATCAGTGGAAAATATAAAGGTAGGAAAATTTATGCCCCGATAAATATTTCAGCGCGACCTACTACTGATTTTGCAAAGGAAGGCTTGTTCGATTTATTGATAAATAGAATTGACTTAGAAGGAATTGATGTGCTGGATTTGTTTGCAGGGACTGGAGGTATTGGATTTGAATTTGTTTCGCGTGGCTGCAATAAGGTAGTGAGCATTGAAACAGATAAGAATCAATGTGCTTTTATTAGAAAAGTTGTCAGTGATTTGAAAATTGATAATCTTTTTCTTTTCAGAACAGATGTTTTCAAATATATTGCCTCTACACACGCTCAATATGATATGATTTTTGCTGATCCTCCTTATTTACTGAAAAATATTGCTGAAATTCCCGATCTTATTTTTTCTTATCATTTGCTAAAGCCCAATGGGATTTTCGTGCTTGAACATTCGGCAAAATACAATTTCCAACACCATCCTCATTTTGTAGAACAACGAAGCTACGGAAAAGTAAATTTTACTTTCTTTAAAGTAAATCCTTCAAAAGAAATTTTTTGATTTTTTTACTACCATTTTTTATTATATCTGCTTAATTTTCTGTTTGTTGCTAAAATAGACAAAGGAATTAAGGGAAGCAAAAGATCAAAAACAAGCAGCGTAAGAAAATATTGACGTTCTTTAAAATGTCGGGCTGAACGATTTATAATAGTAATTTGAATTGCATATCGAACCAAAAATAGAAAAACAGCAAAAATTTTTGTAATGTTATTTCCAACAATACAAGTAACAATCAATAAAATATAAAACAAACCACGTGTCAGAGGTTCTAACATTAATCTCCATTTACTTTTTTTAGTATAAGCCGATGATACGGAGAGATGCCGCTTTTTTTGCTGATACCAGCTTTTGAAAGTAGTTTTTGGTCGAGACCAGGTAATACTTTCAGGGGAAATTTCTACACGAGTATTCTTTTTATTGGCAGCCCGGTTTACCATCAGATCATCATCGCCAGCAAGAAGATTTAAACTGGAAGCAAAGCCATTCTGATCAAAAAAAGTTTGCTTCCTGTATGCCAGATTTCTACCTACTCCCATATAAGGTTTCCCTGCCAGTGCCATGCCCATATATTGCAAACCAATAAATAACGTATCGTAAGTAATTAATTGATTGAGAAAACCTTTTTGAGAAGAATAACCACTGTATCCTAAAACAAATTCAATATCAGGTAAAAAGTTTCGCACCATTAATTTTATCCACTGGTGGCTTGCTGGTACGCAGTCGGCGTCGGTGAAGAGAAGCAAATCATTTTTTGCAGCTTTTACACCTAACGTAATTCCTAATTTTTTGGTGCTGAGGTTTTGTGCTTCCTGTGGAACGAAAGTGGTTCGTAAGTTGGGATATTTCTTACTGAATGCTCCCAACAAAATGTCGGTATCATCAACAGAACCATCATTAATGACAATAACTTCAAAATCAGGATAATCCTGTTCTAAAATGGCAGGCAAAAATTTGCTTAAATTTTCCGCTTCATTTTTTGCACAAATAATTACCGAAACGGGCGGCTGTTTTTCGAGAAAAGATACTTTCTGATGTTGAATTTTTTTTCTGTAATGAATAACGCCATTGATGTAATGGAAATAAAAATAAATCTGATAAATAAAAGTTAATAGTAATCCACCTAAAAAATATAATTCAGCCCGAGAAAAATAAATGTTAAATATTTCCATTGAAAAAACATTACAGAATAAAATAGATTTATTGGACAATCATTGTTTATTAATATCTTAATTATCTTCCAATAAAAGTTGATCGGAAGTATATGTTTTTGGTAAAGGTCGCAAATTATATTGTGAAGCCATGCTTTCGCCATAAGCACCAGCAGAACGCAAAGCAATCAAATCGCCTCTTCTAGCTTGATTCATGGGATAATTTTTTGCAAAAACATCGGACGATTCGCAAATCGGTCCCACTACATCGTATTCTTCTTCCGGTAAATCGGAAGTAAGATTTTCAATGCGATGATAAGCTTGATACAACGCTGGACGAATTAAATCGGTAAAACCAGCATCCAGAATAGCAAACTTTTTTGTAGCTCCTTTTTTTACAAAAGTTACTCTTGAAATCAAACTGCCACAATGGGCAACAATGGATCGTCCCAATTCAAAATGGAGAATTTGTTGCGGCTGCAACAGCAAATGTTGCCGAAATACATTAAAATAACTTTCAAAGTCGGGAATGGGAAAATGGTTAGGGTGTTCGTAATTAACACCTAATCCACCGCCAACATTTACGTGTTCGAGAATGATTCTTCTTGCAAAAAAATATTGCTGAATTTCATTGATTCTTATGCATAAGCTTTTAAAAGAGCTCATATCGGTTATTTGAGAGCCAATGTGTGCGTGAACGCCAATGAGTTTTAAATTTTTCAGTTTAGGAAGCAAATTCATTACTTCGTCCAGATCAGAGAGATTAATGCCAAATTTATTTTCTTCCAATCCTGTGGTAATATAGTGATGCGTATGAGGATTGATGTTTGGATTGAGACGCAAAGCAATGTTTGTAATTTTTCCTTTTGCTTTGGCTAACTGATTAATTACTTCAAGCTCGGGAATAGATTCTACATTGAAACAAAAAATGTCTTTGTCCAATGCAAGATTTATTTCCCAATCTGTTTTTCCAACCCCAGCAAACACAATATTTGAAGCAGGAATACCTGCTTTTATTGCAGCATTTATTTCTCCTCCGCTTACACAGTCTGCTCCAAATCCTGTATCTTTTATTTCGTGAAGTAAAGCCGGATTAGCATTGGCTTTTATGGCGTAATGAACAATATAATCACTTTTTTGAATCTGCTTGTTCACTTCCTGTAAAGTTTTGCGTAGAATATCCAGATCGTAATAATAAAACGGAGTCTGTAATTTTGAAAATTTTTCTATGGGATATTGTGCTTTGATCATAATTTTTAAAAAGAAAGAGCCAATACTTTTTATATCAACATTACTTTTTTAATTGAAAAGAGCATCACTTAAAGCGTTCAGCGCTTTACCCTTATCTTCTTTTTTAATGAGAAAAGAAATATTGTAATTACTGCCGCCGTAAGAAATCATTCGGATAGGTATATCCTTTAAAGCTTCCACTATTTGAGCTTGAAAACCTACGTTTTCATAAAATAAGTCACCCACCACACAAACAATAACCATATCCTTATCTACAGAAACAGTTCCTAACTTTTTTAAGTCGTTTACAATTTCTTCCAGATATTTTGTATTGTCTATTGTTACAGAAACACCGACTTCTGAAGTAGTAATCATGTCAATTGGTGTTTTATATGATTCGAAAATTTCAAACACTTTTCGTAAAAAACCATATGCTAAGAGCATCCTTCCTGATTTGATTTTAATGGCTGTGATACCATCTTTTGCAGCAACTGCTTCAATTTTACCTTTATTGATTTGTGTTGAAATAAGAGTTCCTGGAGCTTCAGGCTGTAATGTATTGAGTAAACGCACAGGAATATTGGCAAGTTTTGCAGGCAGAATACATGTTGGATGCAAAATTTTGGCTCCAAAATAAGCTAATTCTGCTGCTTCTTCAAAATTAAGCATTGGAATGGCTTTTGTATTTTTTACATAACGCGGGTCGTTGTTGTGCAAACCATCAATATCTGTCCATATTTGAATTTCTTCTGCTTCAACCGCTGCACCAATTAATGAAGCGGTATAATCACTTCCACCACGTTGTAAATTATCAATTTCTCCATAACAATTACGGCAAATAAAGCCTTGCGTAAGGTAGATTTTGAAACCTGGATTGGCTTTCAATAATTCCAATAAGTGCATTTTGATGTATTCGGTATCAGGTTCACCATTTTTGTCCAATCGCATAAAATCCAGAGCGGGCAAAAGAATGCTATTTTCTCCAATTTCTTCCAGATAAAGTTGAAATAAGTTGGTAGAAAGTAATTCACCTTGTGCTACTACAGCCTTTTCTTCAAATAAAGTAAAAACGGCATTAGCAAATGAACGCAAATAATCAAAATGAGATTTGAGAATATCTTTTGCTTCTGATTTTTTCTTTTCGGTTTGATATAATTCTTCAATGACATCAAAATATTTATTTTCCAGAGCAATAATATGTTCCAATGCTCCATCCACATTATTTTTGTAAAAATAATCTGCAATTTCCAGCAGGCTGTTAGTAGTTCCTGACATGGCTGATAATACAACAATTTTCTGTTCGTCATTTGAAATAAGCTCTGCCACTTTTTTCATTCGTTCAGCCGAGCCCACAGAAGTGCCACCAAATTTTAAAACTTTCATTTGATAATTTGTTTAAAAATTATGTATCAATAAGTTATAATTCAATTAAAAATAATTGCAAGAATGTTAAAATTACTTGCAAAGGTAGTAATTTTCTTTGATTTAATGAGTAGCAAATTTTTATTATTTTACCAGTTTGAAAATTTCAGGTTTTTCATTTTTATAGCTAACAGCTTTCACAATATAAATGCCGTTTTGCAGGTCATTCAACGAAATTGTATTAGTAGCAAAAAATGAGTTTACCAATCTTCCATTCATTTGAAAAATAGAAATTCTTTCTTGTTTATTTTCAAACAAAAGAGTATGAGTATTTGGCTTGAAAATCCATTTTGGTTTATTTTTGGGTGAAATGACTGAAGCAGCAGCTTCTTTAAAAGCATCAAGTGCTACGGTGGGTCTTCCACTATTGTCAAATGCCCCCATTGTATAACCATTCCAATTATTGTAACATTCTGGTTCTCAATAAAACACTCCTAATCCTTTTCCATTAGAAACGCTTTTTGTTTTTGTTATCAGATCGGAAAGAAATTTTTTCACTATTAACCGACAAAAATCAGAATTTGTCAGTTTTAATTTTTAAATAATTGAATAATAGTTTATTATATTAATAATTTTTCATTTTTCAAAAACCTACCTCTAGAATAGTATCAGTTGTAAGTTTGTCGGGCTTTTGTTTTTATTCTTTTTTCGTTTTGTATATGCCCCTCTACCTTTGGTTACTACCCAATTCAAATCTAAATGACTTATCAAGTGTATTCGTATTAATGCCGCAATAGTGGAAAAGGCTTTTTTACTTTTCGATAAAACACCTATTACTTGAAGTAGCAAATGTGTTATCAGTGTACACCAAACCTGAGTCTTTATACCATTTTCTGTCTCAGAATAGAAAAAATGCAATTGAAAATTTTGTTTCAGTTTTTTAAATGTCAACTCTATTGTCCAACGATACTTGTATATCAAAGCTACTTCTTCAGTTGTTATTTCCCAATTATTGGTTATGAACTTGTATTTTCGCCCTTTCTCATCTTTGTAATAAACCAAACGTAAATAAAGTGTTTTCCTTATAATCCAAGTGTATGTGCTCTACTCTGTAAACACCAAATTCTTCTTTTGAAAGCGTTTTCTCAAACAAAACCTCTTGTACTTGTTTGTTGGCATTGTCTTTCAGACGACAAACAAAATTTACTCCTTCCTCGCTCCACGCAGCAAATTGAAGATAGTAATTGTAGGCTTTGTCGAAAACTAACATACTACCCCTGCAAGGATGCAAAGATGTCAAAAACTTCTTGTCGTGCATCTTTGCTTCACTAATTTTCGCAAAAACAGGCGTCTCACTATGTACATCGGTCAGCATGTGTACTTTCAACCCTCCTTTTTTCTTCCCTTCTCCTTTTGGATTCATGCCTATTCCTTTCATTATATCGGAAAAAAAGAGTGATAGTAGTTGAATCGAATGCGTAAAACTTTTCAAAACTGACCTTTTCTTTTCGGCTGACCGACAAAACAGGACGAAAATATCTGATTAACTCAAAATAATACAGTCGGAAAACTTCTTCACTACGATCC
>Ga0209409_1000279_pt1 | contig 54170 bp, 52 predicted proteins | sample AD_JPNMR1_MetaG_FD_184424 | JGI IMG/M metagenome (GOLD analysis project Ga0209409, IMG submission 184424) | Active sludge microbial communities of municipal wastewater-treating anaerobic digesters from Japan - AD_JPNMR1_MetaG (SPAdes) (version 2) | ecosystem: Engineered > Bioreactor > Anaerobic... | reverse complement strand
TTGGTGTAAACTGTGTATTGTCCATAGTGATCACCTTTCTGCTGTTAATGTTTTATGGTAAATTCATTTTACAACAGAAAAGGTCACTATGGATTTTTATTAGTTCAATTTGATTTTACAATGAGCCAATGATTTTCAGTCATAGTCCTACCTCCTTACGGTAATATTAATTTAACCTGCTGTTACAAAGCTAAACTGGAACATCTTACATAATGGTGAAACAATGCTGAATTTTAGAGAAATTACATTAGCTGATCGAGCGACACTGGGACAAAAATTAAGAAATTTGCAGCCCGAGATCTCCGACCTCAATTTTACTAATTTCTTCATGTGGCAACATACCTATGTTTTAAGAATCTGTTATTTGGAAGATTTAGACTATTGGGTGCTTTTTGCCAGACCCAAAAGGTGGAAACCTTTTTTCTTTGTCCCAATTGGAGACTGGCAAGATGAGGATAAACTGAAGAGCGTTTTGAAGTACATTGAAGATTTTTGTCAAAACGAGAATCTTCAAGTGTTTTTCAAACGGGTGCCGGAGAGTTTTAAAAACATCTTGATGCGGATTGATCCGGATCTTTCAGCAAGAGAAGACCGCAATACTTTTGATTACTTGTACAGTGTCAGCGAACTGATTAGTCTGGCAGGACGAAAATATCATAGCAAAAGAAACCATCTCAATCAATTTCTGCGAAAATACAAATGGGAATACCAGGTGATTAACGAAGAAGTTCTCGCTGAAATTATGGCTTTAGAAACCGACTGGTTCAACTTGAAGTTAGCGCAGCAACCGAAGATCTCTGCTGAAGATCAGGCGATGTTGATGGTGATGACTAATTTTCAGCAATTGGACGTTGTGGGCGGAGTGATTAGGGTTGATGGTACAATTCAGGCCATTTCCGTTGGCGAGATCCTGAATGACAATACGGCATTAATTCATATTGAAAAAGCGAATACCATGTTTTCCGGGATTTATGCAGCAATAAATCAACAATTTTTGCTAAATCAATGGCAGGACAAGGAGTATGTCAACCGGGAGGAAGATATGGGTCTGGAAGGATTGCGCAAGGCCAAAATGTCTTATAATCCGTTGATGTTGGTTAAGAAATTTAATTTATATAAATAAAGAGGAAGCTGTGGCAAAAATCAATAGCTGTTGCTACAGCTTTTTACGTATATTTATCACTGCTAGATGTTGTCAGAGATCCATACTGTAATGGAAAATTTGTAGGATAAAATTATAGGGGTGTTGATTATTATGTCATTAACTATAAGAAAAGCACTCGAAGCGGATATTCCGATACTATGTACGCTGATGGAGCAATTAAGCGGACATGCGATCGATAACAAACAGATGCTCAACCGACTTCAGATGATCGAGGAAAGCAAGATTGATTATCTGTATGTTTGTGAGGAAGATGGAGAGATATTAGGATTATTATCATTTAGGATCAGAGAAAATGTAGAAGAAGTGAGTAGGTTTGGTGAAATTGCCGCAATTGTAGTTGATCCTGAGCAGAGAAAAAAAGGTGTTGGTAAGTTCATGATGGATTATGCTGAAAATCTTGCCCAAGAGATGGGTTGTATCGGTACGTGGCTGGTAAGTGGATTTGGAAGGGAAGAAGAAGCGCATAAATTTTATAAACGGCTTGGCTATGAGATCAATGGCTATCGCTTTGTTAAACGGTTTTAATGTTTTAATTGAGAGCATTCTATTTTCAGAGGACTGCTTGTAGTTGTTTGAATAAAAAACGGGCGTTGCTTCTACTCATTAAAGAAGTAGTTTGTACAACCGCCCTTTTTTAATTTATCGGTCAATGTCGTTAGCAAGTAAACGGTCAATCGAAGAGATTACGTTGATATATTTGATAATAAGCCGTCAATTGTTCCATCTTTTGAGCCATTTCTAATTGCAGCTTTGAGACGTTATCATAATCTTTCGACTCAATTGCTTCTCTGATTTTAGAGAAGAGCGACTTTTTATCCGAATGATCTTGCATCAACTCAATCCGCAGGTTTTGGATAGTTACCCAATTTTTCTTGTCAAGATCAGAACAATCTGAAAGATTATGTTTTCTAACTAAATTTTTAACTACAGCCATGTTAGCCGGGATGATCCGGTCACGCAGTTCGGTTATCCAAAGCAGGATCATTGCCTGAGCATAAGACTCAATTATTTGTGGGGTCAAAGCACCATATTTCGTTAATACTGCTAACTTTTCAGGATACTTTGTGAAGTTTTGAAATGCATCCCAAACTGTTGCCGGTGGCTTTCCAAATAGTCTGTTTCGTTCCTCTTCGCTATATGCTTCAAAAACATCTTCTTCACTGCGGTATGCCCGTTCTTGCTCCAAATAGCTGGCAGGTTCACCCGGTTTTTTAGAGAATTCAGCCTCTAATTCGGCGCTGGACTTACCACTGTTTACAGCAAAGTTGATCCCGTCCATTGCCCCTTGGAATAATGCCGCCAGTGCCAAGTAGGTGTTGGTATGCGGGTTTGGAGAACGGACTTCAAACCTGGTTGCCAGTGGATTACTGATATCGCGGACTAAACCAACTAAAACAGTACGGTTTCTCGAAGGAGTTGCTACATTATGTCCAATTGAAGCGACCGTACATACCGGTGCTTCAAAACCCGGTTGTAAACGGTTAAAACCATCATTGGTTGCGGTAATAAAGGCACCGATAACCTCGTAATTTTTGAGGATTCCCATGATTGCGCCCCAGCCAATCGTACTTAAGAAGTCTTTGGTATTATCTTGAGGCGCAAATAAATTCTTGACCGTACCGTCTTTTAATTTAATGGAGATACTCAAATGAGTGTGTTCACCGCTGCCGGCAACACCAGGGATCGGTTTTGCCTTAAAGATTACTTCTAAACCATGAAGTCTAAAGATTTCTTTAATTATTATCCGAGCCAGTAATTCATTATCAGCTGCCTGTAAGGCATTGGAGTATTTCCAACAGACCTCCAGCTGTTCCATAATATCATCAAGACGGCCGTCACCATTAACCGTAGCCTTGATGCCACCTACTTCCTTATGGCCCATCTCGGGTTGTAAACCGTATTTCTCTAAAATCATGAGGGTGTTTTCAAGGGCAGTTCTTACGGCGCCTTTGGTTCGTTTCCAATACTGTTCCTGAAGGGTTTGGGAGGTGGCCAGCTTTTCGGTTTCAATCTTAAAACCAGGAGTTCGAACCCAAAATTCGAGTTCGGTTGCTGAAGTAAAGATTATATCCTCAATACTGTCAGATTCAAGTTCAAACTCGCGAAGCAGGTTTTGGTTGGTTGTTAACATCTGTTTTAAATTATTTTTAATGATTGCGATGGTGTCAGCTAACATAGAACGCGAATCGACTTTTTTTCCGTCATGAATCAAAAAAGAAGGAATACGGAGGGTACCAATCGGTAAACCGGTTTTATGATCGAGATGCTCAAAATTATAATCGACAAACCAATTAACTGAATTATCAGCTAAAAGGTCTACTTTACCGTTGTTTAAGGTAGCAATTTTCGGCAACACTACACTGGAGCCGTCGGTTTGAACCCCGCCGCTAAGAAACTCGGCTACATTTTCCAAAAAACTGGAGACAGGGATCTTTTCATCAGTATCATTACCGCCTAAATCAACACCTACCAGTGAAACAAATTTAATTTGCGGATTTTCAATCAAGATTTTTTCTAGTCCCTTTGAGTTGCGTAACTCTGGAGAGACTAAAAACAATAAATTATCATCAACAAAACTCCGAAATTGTGTTAACATTAAAGCACTCCTTTGGATTAGCTAAAGAAACTATTAGCTAAAAATAAATTCTATAATAATTTAATAATTTTATTACTTGTTAGAATTCGAAATAAATGTTATATTTTCCTCTAATTATATGGTTAAGAAACGATTAAATTATTGCGAATAACCAATAAAAAGCGCCGATTTTTAGCAGGATTATTGGCGGCAATGATAAATATTAAGATATTAGGGTTAAACCGGTAAAATATAAAGGGGAATCAATGTTGAATACGAAAATGCTCAAGTTAGCTGCAGCAGATGATAATCTGGACAGTCTTACCGAGGCTGCCAAGTTGTTACAAAGCGGTGAATTGGTTGCTTTTCCAACTGAAACTGTTTATGGATTGGGAGCCGTATATAACTCTGATCAGGCATTGGCGAAGGTCTTTCAAGTTAAAGGCCGGCCGGCAGATAATCCATTGATTTTACATATTTGGTCCTACCAACAATTAGATTTAATAGTTAAAGAGGTAAGTCCGAAATACGAGCGGTTAATGAAAGAGTTCTGGCCCGGTCCGTTAACGTTGATCTTCCCAAAAAAAGAGGCTGTTTCTTATTTGGCAACTGCGGGATTGGATACAGTTGCTGTGCGGATGCCATCCCACCCAATTGCCCGACAGTTATTAGAAATAACGGATATTCCAATTGCGGCCCCCAGTGCCAATCTATCAGGCAGACCAAGTCCCACCAAGGGAGAACACGTATTTGAAGATTTAAACGGAAAAATTCCGTTGATTATTGATGGTGGCGCTTGCGAGGCTGGGCTGGAGTCAACTGTGTTAACAATCTATAGTGAGCATCCAGTAATATTAAGGCCGGGGTCAATTACCAAAGAGATGATTGAAGCGACCTTGCAAGAAGTTGTCCAGCTTGCCATGCCTGATCAAGCTGATAAACCGCAAGCGCCCGGGATGAAATACCGTCATTATGCTCCCAAAGCGGCTGTAACCTTGGTTGAGGGTGAGAATACCAAGGTTGTTGCCAAAATCAATCAACTATTGGCAGAGCTTGATAATGTTAAAAGAGTGTTTGTGCTGGGGACAGCCGAAAACGAAGCTAAATATCATTGTACTAATTTTCTTAATCTGGGATCACAGGCAAAACCGGGTGAGGTTGCGGCACGTCTCTACGACCTGCTTCGAAGATGCGACCAACTCAATGCGGAATTGGTTTTGATTGAAGGTGTATCTGCAAAAGGGATTGGAGTAGCAATTGAAAACAGGCTTCGCAAAGCCTCAGGAGGTAATATAATTAATGTATCGTAAATTGGTTTTATTGGTTATTTTATTTCTGGTCTTAACAGTTCCGAGTTTGGCTAGTAACGGGACGCCCAAAATCGGAGAAACATTGGAATATAAACTGATCGCCAAATCGGTAATCCACGTTGGAAATCAGAAAATTGTGGTTGTTGGCAGGGAGAAGTTTAACGGTCATGATGTTTATCGGGTGCGATCAACTATGGATACAATTGGAATGGTTAAGTCAATCAGTGGTTATTCGGAGACAGAAGAATTATTGATTGATGCTCATGGGATGTTTCCGCGCTATCTTAAACGGGTTGAGATCGAGAAAGACGGGAAGGACATTGAAGAAGTAACTTTTGATTATGATAAACGGGTTGCGATCCGGTTGCTTTCCAAGAACGGCGGGCCAAGTGAGCGTACCGAAATTCCACTGCCGGCTTATGTTCAAGCGGGATTGTCGTTACAGTATTTTTTCCGATATACCGCTTTAAAAGAGGGACCCAATAAAATGTTCTATTATTCCAATGGCAAAATTGATGAATATAATTATGTAGTGACCAAGAGTACCAGTCCGTTAAAAATTGATACCGGTACTTATTCGAAATACTATACAATTAACAACAAGGTGAAGGCAATTACAATATTTATCGCCGATAATGAGGAGCGTTATCCTTTGATCGTCTGTAAAATTGGTAAGATTGGAAAAGTTGAAGCCAAGCTAACCAAGATCAATTAATGGAAACACCGGGTAATTGATACGGTTTCGGTATCAAAGTAGCGTTGATTGCCGCATTGGGTACACTGCCATTCAAACTGGATGCCGTCGTTGGTTGATTGTTGGTTGGTTCTATCTGGGAATGTCCCTGTTGGGTTTTTAATCACATTGATTGCCTGGAATGAAATAGTATTTAAACATTTGGGACATCTTAACACTGGATAATTTGAATTAATACGCAATGGCCACATTTTATTTCAGACCCCTTTGCAACAGGATTTTTAATAAAAATAAAGAATTGGTAATAGTATTATTAGTTTAATGATGTACTATACTTCTCATTCCTTGGAGGAATCCGTTTCAATGATCAAAAAGGTTTTATTTGTTTGCACCGGAAATACCTGTCGCAGTAGTATGGCAGAGGCATTACTCCGTAAAATGCTGATTGAGGATTTAGGTGAAAAAGCGACCGAGATTCAAGTGGTTTCAGCCGGTACCGGCGCAATTACCGGTAGTAATGCAACGCGCAATGCAATTGAAGTTATGAAAAAGGAAGGGATCGACCTTCAAAAGCATCGTGCCCGGCGCCTAACCCCGGATCAGATTAAAACCGCTGATTTAGTATTAACAATGACCCTTGCCCAAAAACAGACGGTATTAGCGATGGACCCCAGTGCACAAAATAAAGTCTTTACTTTGGCTGAATTTGCCGAAGGTGTGATTGAAATCGAGAGTTTAATTAATGAAGTAAATAAGACCAGTAAAATTCTTGAAGAAAAACGGAACCGGTATTTAGAAAAAGAAGGTCCTAAACTTGAGGAATTACGGCGGCGTCATTATGATTTAACCCGGCAAATGCGGGAGTTGGATGAAGAATTGCTCAAGATTGAACAGAAGTTAGAACAGGAAATCGCACCGGAAAAGCGAAAATTGGAAGAACTGCACCAGCGAATCAGTGCCATCGAGATATCCGATCCCTATGGCCAGAGTGTCGAGGCATATCAAATCTGTGCCACGGAGATTAAAGAGAAACTTAAGTATGTTATTAAAAGAATTAAGGAATCATTACAAGACTAAATTCAGCAAAGATTATCAGCGTCAAACAGGAATCCTGGCTTGGAAAACGAAAATAATTAAATTTAGATATTTTAACACTATCAAAGATAGGGGCGATCTCAATGTCAAATGTACATCTAATTAACCACCCTTTAATCCAGCACAAACTGTCAATTATTCGGGACTCGAATACGGGAGCAAAGGAGTTTAGGGAATTAGTTGAAGAAGTGTCAATGTTAATGGCTTATGAAGTTACCCGTGATTTTCCATTGGAAGAGGTTGAAGTGGAAACTCCGGTTTCAACAGCCCGTTGTAAAGTAATCGCCGGTAAAAAAATTGCCGTTATTCCAATTTTAAGGGCTGGGTTAGGAATGGTTGGCGGAATCTTAAAATTAATTCCAACCGCTAAAGTGGGCCATATCGGGGTATACCGCGATCCGGAGACTTTGCAGCCAATCGAATATTACTGCAAGTTACCGTCGGATATTTGTGATCGGGAATTGATCATCGTTGACCCGATGTTAGCCACCGGTGGTTCAGCAGTAGCCGGGATCCAGTTTTTAAAACAAAGAGGAGCCAATCAGATCCGTTTGATGTGTTTGATTGCTGCTCCGGAAGGAATTGAAACCGTCCAAACCAAGCATCCTGATGTTGATATTTATGTTGCGGCAATTGATGAACGTTTGAATTCGCACGGTTATATTGTACCCGGACTGGGGGATGCAGGAGATCGTCTCTTTGGCACCAAATAATACATAATATTGATAGGTTCTTGTTACAATAATTTAACCCGATTAATAGTCGGGTTTTTTTGATATCATAATAAGCGTTTTCAATCGTAAATATTTAGATTGGGTCCTTAAGAGAGCTCTATTTTTGAATAAACCAATAAAATTTAAAAAATAGGTGGAATTTGAGGATAAACAGGGCTTGTGTAATTTCAATTCTAGGATTAATCTTATATAATATAATGCTTGAAAAGCTTTGATACGGTTATTATTAAAAAGATTGTATAGGGGCGGTTATTGTGGCTAAAGATAAAAAAAGTGGTTCAAAAGTGTGGCAAAGTTTTGGTTTATATGGATCATTGAGTTTAAATCTGGCCATTATGGTCATGGGAGGCTTTTTTATCGGCAATCTTTTGGAGGCAAATTATCATCTAACTAATATGAAGTTTACTGGGACATTACTGGGTTTATTTTTAGGATTCTATCAGATGTTTGTTGTTGCTTTTCAAGCCGTAGGTAAGAAATGACGACAGCGGCTTTGATTGTTGCAATCAATCTACTTCTCTTGTTCATTGCCTGGATAGTACCATTTCAAGGTTATCAAGGTGCAGTTATTATAGGCTTGATTGGTGTAATTCTAGACTGTTTGTGGCAATTGTTACGTTTGAAGTTGTTAAAGAAGACGAAGAACGGTTTCGTGGGTTTGCTGATTCTTGGTGGTCTTTTAATTCGGGTTGTTAGTATTTTGGGAATTATTCAGATTGGTGCTGTGAAACTAAGAGCAAATGCTGTTAATCTGTTAGTGATTGTTGTTTTGACTATTCCGGTTTGGAACGTCTTATTTGCTCGGATTGCAAAAAGGAGTGAATCAACGAACTAATGCATTCACAAACTACGGTTCATTTATGGGGAATGAGTTTTGATCTGCGAATAGTAGCAATGATCTGGCTAACAATGTTTTTGATTGGCTTGGCTGCCTGGTTAGCTTCCCGAAGATTAAGGTGGATCCCCAAAGGGTGGCAAAATATTTTAGAAATAACCGTTGAATTTATTGATAATACTGTTAAAGACAGTATGGGAAGTATAGGTATCAAGTACAGCTATTTTTTTGGTTCATTGTTTTTATTTATTCTGGTTGCTAATATGCTGGGATTGGTCCCGGGCTTGGTATCACCCACTAAAGATTTGAGTGTAACTCTTGGTCTGTCGATTTTGGTAGTTATCTGGATGCAGTATATTGGTATTCGGGAGAATGGTTTTGGCGGCCATATTAAACACTTTTTCTCACCCAATCCGTTCTTCTTCCCGTTACACCTGTTAGAACTGTTTACGCGGCCTCTGACATTGGCATTGCGTCTGTTTGGCAATATTTATGCCGGTGAGATTCTGATCGAAAAGTTAACGGAGATCTTTTATATCGCTGTTCCCAGTGTTTGGTTGTTGATGAGTGTTTTGATCGGATTGATACAAGCTTATATCTTTACGGTGTTAAGTGTTGCTTATACCGGGTTGACAGTCGGTGCAAATCACCGCGATGACTCTTCCCAGGAGCATTCGCGATAAAATATCTTATTTAATCAATATTATCAACAGCGGGGGTATGTAGTAATGGATTTCAATTATGTCACAACAGTAATTTCAATTGGTGCAATTTGTTTAGGAGCAAGTATTGCGGCAGCATTTTCGGATGCTAAAGTCGTGGCAACCGCCCTTGAGAGTATTGCACGGCAACCAGAGGTTGAAGATGGTTTGTTTAGAGCAATGTTGATCGGAGTAGGCCTGGTAGAATCGATTCCGATTATTGCTGTTGTTATTGCCTTCTTTTTGCTCGGTAAATTAGGCTAATAATAATTATTATTGTTTAATTGGCTAGGGTTCTTTAAAAGAATAACGGTAGGGGGCTTGACTTGTGAACTTTTTTAATGGTAATTTTCTTTTCATGTTAATTAACTTTATTATATTAATGCTTTTTTTGGTTCGCTTTCTCTACCGTCCAATCCAAGGGATTTTGGAGCAACGCAGTAAAAAGATTGCCGAGGATTTAGAAACCGCCGAGAAATCCCGTGAGAGCGCAGAACGTTTACATCACGAGGCGAAGATTGTTTTGGAAGAAGCACATGTTGAGGCTTATGAAATAGTTGAACGTGCCAAAAACGAAGCCGAGCGCTTACGTGATGAAATTATCAATCAAGCGCGCCAGGAAACTGATCAGTTGCGGCAAAGATTACAACTGGAGATTGAGCGGGCGAAACGGATTGCCAGGGATGAAATCCGTGAAGAAGCAGTTACTATGGCATTAACAGCCGTTTCAAAAATTTTAGGGAATAAAATGTCAACGGAGATCAATGATGAGCTAATTCGCGGAGTTATCACTGAGATTGAGAAGGGAGTAGAACAAGATGTCTACCCGGGTAGCGCATAGTTTTGCGCAAGCGATGGCCGAATTGGCTCAAGAAAAGCAGATAGTTGCCGCGGTGAAACGTGCTACCGAAGAACTGTTAACGTTGCTTGAAGTTTCTGATGTTAAACTCTTTTTAGAACATCCTCGCGTCCCGAGTGAGTCTAAGAAAACTGCATTACGAGAACTGATTGCCGCAGAACATCCACCGGAATTATTAAATTTCTTATCTGTTATTATTGACCGCAAAAAGGAACAGCATCTTCAACAAATCTTACAACTATTACTTGATCAGTTAATTAAAGCACAAGGATATGAAATTATTGAAATTGTTTCAGCGGCTGAACTGGGTGAAGAAGGAAGAACCAGGATCATTAATGATCTGGAAGCTGCCTGGAATACCAAACTGTATGCCAGGTACCGGATTAACCCGAGTTTGATTGGCGGGATGATTATCAGAAGAGGGGATTACTTATATGACGGTTCTCTAACCGGTCAGTTACAGAAGTTGAAACAGAAATTACTATCATAGAGTTAAAAAATCTATATCATTAAGGGATAAAAACAATGAATTTGGCGACTGATGATATCATTCAAGTTATTAAAAAACAGATTGAGAATTATAATCTCGATCTCGAAGTTCAAGAAACCGGTACAGTCCTTGAAGTCGGGGATGGTATTGCCCGGGTTTATGGCTTGCAAAAGGTCATGACCGGAGAATTACTCCTCTTCCCTAATAAGGTCTATGGGTTAGCATTGAACCTGGAAGAAGACAATGTGGGATGTGTCTTATTAGGAGATGAGACATTAATTAGAGAAGGTGACTTGGTTAAAAGGACGAAGCGGGTAATTGAAGTTCCGGTCGGTGAAAGTTTAATCGGAAGAGTAGTTAACGCGCTGGGACAGCCGATTGATGGCAAAGGACCCATAATCGTCAATGAATATCGTCCGATTGAGGCTGACGCGCCTGGTATTTTGATGCGTGAACCGGTCCGGGTACCATTACAGACGGGTATTAAAGCAATTGATTCAATGATTCCGATCGGACGCGGACAACGGGAATTGATTATTGGTGACCGTCAGACTGGGAAAACCGCAATTGCGATTGACACAATTTTGAATCAGAACAATACCGGTGTGATCTGTATTTATGTTTGCATCGGTCAAAAAACATCAACTTTGGCGCAGATTGTTAAAACCCTTGAGAGTAAGGGCGCGATGCTTTACACCATCGTTGTCGCGGCAACTGCTAACGAAATGGCATCGTTACAATATATTGCCCCATTTGCCGGTTGTGCAATTGGCGAACATTTTATGTATCAGGGTAAAGATGTCTTAATTATCTATGATGATCTGTCGAAGCATGCGGTTGCCTATCGGACGATGTCATTGTTGCTGCGTCGTCCGCCCGGACGGGAGGCTTTCCCGGGAGATGTATTCTATCTCCATTCACGTTTGCTGGAGCGTGCTGCTAAATTAAATGCCGAGCATGGCGGTGGTTCACTGACTGCAATTCCGATTGTTGAGACTCAGGCAGGTGACGTCTCAGCTTATATCCCAACCAATATTATTTCGATCACTGATGGCCAGATTATTCTTAGTTCGGAGCTGTTTTTTGCCGGTAATCGTCCTGCTGTAAATGTAGGGCTCTCAGTATCGCGGGTTGGTGGTAATGCGCAGATTAAAGCCATGAAACAGGTTTCGGGGAGATTGCGTTTGGATCTGGCCCAATTTCGCGAGTTGGAATCGTTTGCTCAATTTGGGGCTGAGTTGGATAAGTCGACGCAGGACCGTTTGAATCGTGGTTTCAAGATTGTTGAGATTTTGAAACAAGACCAATACCAACCGATGTCAATCTATGAGCAGATTGTACTTGTTTACGCAGTTACTAACGGATATTTAGATGATATTCCGGTAAATGAAATCAAACGTTTTGAGAAAGAGTACCTCCGTTTTATGCAGATTGAAGGTCAGGCATTTTATAAAGCTTTGGAGAAGAAACGGTTTTTAGATCAGGAATTAACGGAGGAATTATCCCGCTTACTTTCCAGCTTCCGCGAGCGGTTTAGTGTAACAACTTAAACTGACCAACCATTACTTGGGGTCAAGAGACGTGTAAGCTCATTTATTAACTGCTATTGAGGATCAAATGTCGAATATTCGTGATTTAAAATTAAGAATTAACAGTGTTAAAAATATTCAACATATTACCAAGGCGATGAAGCTGGTGGCTGCTGCCCGCTTGAGAAAGGCGCAGGAACGGTTGGAATCAGCGCGTCCTTATGCCCGGAAGATGGCTGAGGTTACTTCGGACCTGGCTTCATTAACTTTGTGGTCGTTTAACCCGTTATTGCGTCCGCATCAATATTTAAACCGTACATTAATTGTAATCTTTACCGGAGATCGCGGACTAGCGGGAGGATTTCACCAAAAAATTGCTGATGAAGCGGTGAAGTTTGGGAAGAAATTAAGCAGTAAAAATAAAGTTTATAATTATATTATCGGTAATAAAGGCGAACGTTGGTTACGGCAGCATAATGTTCCAATTTATCGTAGTTTTGAACAGCCGGTAGCGGGTGTGTCGTTTAATTTAGCGCAAATCTTGGCGCAAGAACTGATTGCGCTCTATTTACAAGAGGAATTTGATAAAATCTATCTCTATTATGCCAAATTTTATTCCGCTTTGGAGCAAAGACCCCGCGCCTTTCAACTGCTTCCGATTGATCCTTCTCAAGCTCAAAAGAAAGAATCAAGCGGGTTATTTATTTTTGAACCGGGGCGTAAGGAGATGCTGGACAGTATCTTACCACGTTATATCGAAAGTGAAATATTCCGGGCTTTCTTAGAGACAGAGGCTGGCGAAATAGGAGCGAGAATGACTGCAATGTCGGCAGCCACAGATAATGCTGATGAAATAATTGCTGAATATGAATTGGAATTCAACCGGCTGCGGCAGACTCAGATAACTGCTGAAATTGCAGAGATTGTCGGAGGCGCAGAGGTGTTAGGCAAATAATTATTTATTTTTGGAGGGTATCATGCCAACGGGGCATATTGTACAAATTATTGGACCAGTTTTAGATATTGAGTTTCTACCAGAGGAACTGCCAGCAATTAATACCGCTGTGACAATCATGGTTAACGATAAAAAGCATCCTGAGCGTAAAGTTGTGGCAGAAGTGATGCATCACTTGGGAAACAATCGGGTCCGCTGTGTTTCATTGACTTCGACCGATGGTTTATCAAGAGGGATGACTGCTGTAAGTGATAATGAGCCAATTAAAGTGCCGGTTGGTAAAGAAACTTTAGGACGAATTTTCAATGTTTTAGGGCAGGTTGTTGATGGGGGCGCAGAGGTAAAAGCACAGACTTATCTGCCAATACATCGCAAAGCGCCTACTTTTGAAGAACACCAGACCGAACAGCAGATTTTAGAGACCGGAATCAAAGTTATTGACCTCCTGGCTCCTTATCCTAAAGGCGGAAAGGTCGGCCTGTTTGGTGGAGCCGGAGTGGGAAAAACAGTATTGATCTTGGAACTGATTCGCAATATTGCAACGCAACATGGCGGGTATTCGGTTTTTACCGGAGTTGGCGAACGGACCCGTGAAGGTAATGACTTGTGGCTGGAGATGAAGGAGTCCAAAGTTATTGAGAAGACTGCTTTGGTCTTCGGGCAGATGAATGAGCCGCCTGGAGCAAGATTGCGAGTTGCGCTGACCGGACTGACCATGGCTGAGTATTTCCGGGATCATTTGCAGCAGGATGTTTTGTTGTTTATTGATAATATCTTTCGTTTTGTCCAAGCAGGCGCGGAGGTATCGGCGTTATTGGGGAGAATCCCTTCGGCAGTTGGTTATCAACCGACTTTAGCCAATGAAGTTGGTGCACTCCAGGAACGGATTACTTCAACGCGGAACGGTTCGATCACTTCAATCCAGGCGGTTTATGTTCCTGCAGATGATTATACCGATCCGGCTCCGGCAACTACGTTTACCCATTTGGATGCAACAACCAATCTGGACCGGAGAATTGCCGAAATGGGGATTTATCCGGCAGTTGATCCGTTGGCCTCAACTTCGCGGATGTTGACTCCGGAGATCGTGGGAGAAGAGCATTACCAGGTTGCACGCCAGGTTGAGGAGACTTTGCAACGGTATAAAGAATTACAAGATATTATTGCTATTTTAGGATTGGATGAACTAAACGACCAGGATAAGCTGGCTGTTGCCAGAGCAAGAAGAATCCAGCGCTTTTTATCGCAACCGTTCCACGTTGCAGAGACTTTCAGCGGAATACCCGGTAGATTTGTCCCGGTAGCGGAGACGGTCCGAGGCTTTAAAGAGATTCTTGAGGGAAAACACGATTACTTACCGGAAGAAGCCTTTTATATGGTTGGTAGTATTGAAGAGGCGGTTGAAAAAGGTAAGAAGCTTTTGGAGGAGACTGGTGGCCGAGAACAAGATGAACCAATCAAATAAACAAATCCTGTTGGAAGTGGTGACTCCTACGAAGATTGAGTTAGTTAAGCAGGTGGATTATTTAGTTGCGCCAACAATTGACGGCATGATTGGGATCCTTCCGGGACATATTCGGTTGATGACCCAGTTGGATACCGGAGTATTAACTTACAAGGTAAACGGTGAAACTTTTTATATGGCTGTCAGTGAGGGGTATATGGAAGTTACCCCGCATAAAGTGATTATTTTGGCTGAAGCCGCGGAGTTACCGGAGCATATTGATGTTGAGCGCACTTTAAATGATAAACGCCGGGCTGAAGAGGAACTTTATCGTCCGATGGAAGAGAAGATCAGTTTTGCGCGGACCCAAGTATCTTTACAGCGGGCTTTAACACGATTGCAGGTTGTAAAGAAGTACGGTGATAAAAAAGAGTAAAGTTACTTTTTTTGATTGTTAAGCCGTCAAAAAATTTTTGGCGGCTTTTTAAATTTTATTTTCCAAGCTTATCTTGTTGAAACCGGAATTATCCGTAACAAAATCTTAATAATTGGTAATAAATAGCTGGACAACCCAAGATATTGGGTTATATAATATTAAATGATACAACATCTGGTGTAACAACTAGAAGAACAGAATAGGTTATTCTTTATAAACCAAGGAGGGATGTCTTTGTTATGCCCTTTTTGTGGTCATCCCGACAGTAAGGTAATCGATTCTCGGGCTTCGGAAGAGAACAATGCGATTCGGCGCCGTCGGGAGTGTTTGATCTGTTTAAAACGTTTTACCACTTATGAGCGGATTGAGGAAGCCCCTCTGATTGTGGTCAAGAAAGACGAACGTCGGGAACCGTTTGAACGGCAGAAGATTTTAAACGGCTTACTTAAGGCGTGCGAAAAACGGCCGGTTTCGATCGTTACGATTGAAAAATTGGTTGACAAGGTCGAACGGGAAATACGGAACAGAATGGATCAAGAAGTTAAGACCACGGTGATCGGAGATCTCATCATGAATGAGCTTCAAAAACTGGACGGAGTTGCGTATGTAAGGTTTGCCTCGGTTCATCGCGAATTCAAGGATGTTGAGACCTTAATGCAAGAATTACAATCATTTCTAGGGAAAAAATCAGAGAAACCGGAGGAGTAAAAATGGCAAAGAATTCGTTGGAGTTGCAATCTTTGGAAGTTGAAGGAGTTAATCGTAATGTAGTTAGTTTCACTAACCATCATGATAAAGGTTTTCATTCGATCCGGAAGCGCGATGGTCGAATTGTTAATTTTGATGCTTCGAAAATTTCAGCGGCAATCTTTAAAGCTGCTAAAGCAGTTGGCGGAGAAGATCGACAACTAGCCGATGAATTGGCCCAAATCGTAATTCAATATTTAACTAAAAAACTGGGAACAATAATTCCTACCGTAGAAGAAGTCCAAGATGCAGTGGAGAAGATTTTAATTGAAACCGGGCATGCTAAAACCGCCAAAGCTTATATCATTTACCGTGATCGCCGTACCAGAATGCGCGAAGCAAAGTCTGAGTTGATGGATGTTGTCCAGGATATTTTAGTGGAGACAAGCCGCGAAAACGCTAACATTAGTAATTCACCTTCGGCAAAGATGTTACAGATTGCTTCCGCCGCAAGTAAACAATATTATTTAACACGGTTGATTCCTGAAGAGATGGCCCAGGCACATATTGCCGGCGATTATCATATTCATGACATGGATTTTTATGGCAAGACGCTAACTTGTGTCCAAATTCCGCTAGGAAGGCTGTTGGAACAAGGTTTTAACAACGGGCATGGTTTTATTCGCCCTCCTAAAAGGCCGGCTTCGGCAACTGCGTTGGCGGCAATTATTTTACAAAGCTCGCAAAACGACATGCACGGTGGGCAATCGTTTGCTTTCTTTGACCGTGATATGGCCAAGTTTGTAGTTGGTGCTTCGGAAGAAGAGGTTTTCCAAGCGATGGAAGCCTTGATCTATAATTTAAACTCAATGCACAGCCGTGCCGGAGCGCAAGTGCCGTTTAGCAGTATTAACCTGGGTTGTGATACGACTCCGGAGGGGCGCTTAGTAACCAAGTCATTACTCTTAGCATATGAAAAAGGATTGGGTCATGGTGAAACCCCGATCTTTCCGAATATTATTTTTAGACTTAAAAAAGGTTGTAATTTCGAACCGGATGATCCGAATTATGACCTATTTAAATTAGCGATGCGGGTATCGGCACAACGTTTAAATCCAACCTTTGCATTTATGGATTCGACTTTCAACAAACCTTTTGGGACTGAAGTTGCTTATATGGGGTGTCGTACCAGGGTAATCTCCAACCGTCATGGCGCAGCAGTCAGTGACGGACGTGGCAATCTTTCATTTACAACGGTAAATTTACCGAGATTGGCCATTAAAGCCGGTGGTGACTTAGAAGCATTCTTTAGCGATTTGGAAGCAATGATGACTTTAGCAGCGCGCCAACTCTATCACCGGTATCGGATTCAAGCAAAATTAAAAGTAAAAGACATGCCCTTTTTAATGGGACAAGGCCTTTATATTGATTCCGGGAAACTTGGTCCGGATGATACGATTGGTCAAGTGATTAAACACGGGACACTCTCAATTGGTTTTATTGGTTTAGCTGAAGCATTAATTGCGTTGACCGGTAAACACCATGGCGAGGATCCGGCCGTGCAACGTTTGGGATTGGAGGTTGTAAGTTTCATGCGAAAGCTGACTGATAATTTTGCGGAAGAGTACGATCTCAACTATACCTTATTGGCAACTCCGGCTGAAGGATTATCAGGACGTTTTGTCAGTAAGGACCGGAAGTTGTTCGGGGAGATTCCCGGTGTTACCGATAAAGAGTTTTATACCAACAGTTTTCATGTACCGGTTAATTATGAGATTTCATCGTTTGATAAAGTTACGATCGAAGGCCCTTATCATGAACTAACTAATGCAGGCCATATCAGTTATATTGAGATGGATGGTTCTCCAGTCAACAATCTTGAGGCCTACGAACAATTACTGCGTCATATGGCAAACTCCAATATGGGCTATGTCGGAATTAATTTTCCAATCGATGAATGTACAGCGTGTTTCCATCGTGGAATCATTGATGATGAATGTCCGTCCTGTGGCTCGCAAAATATTCGCCGTATCAGGAGGATTACCGGGTACCTGTCAACAGTCGATCGTTTTAATGATGCCAAACAAGCTGAACTACGTCAAAGGATTAAACATAATATCATCAAATTCAAAAAGTAATAATTAGTTTTGCGTTGAGGGTGATCAAAAATCACCCTCTTCAGAGGTAAGTTGATGGATGAAACTACAGTTAAAATTGCTGGAATAGTCAATGAGAGTATCGTTGACGGGCCAGGTCTGCGGACTACGATTTTCTTTCAGGGTTGTATTCATGCTTGTGATGGCTGCCATAACCCTGATACCTGGAATTTAAATGGTGGAATCGAGCTGACTTTGACCGAGTTAATCCGGAAATTGCGTTTGAATCCGTTAATTTCCGGTATAACCTACAGTGGCGGTGAACCATTTTTACAGGCTGAAGCCGCAGCCAAACTAGGCCGATTTTTAACAAAACTGGGGCTTGATCTGTGGATTTATACCGGTTACCGCTGGGAGGAGCTAATTAGCCAACTTGACAAACCCGGTATAAGTGAGCTGCTGCAAATAGCCAGTGTGATTGTTGACGGTCCATTTCTGAAAGAGCAAAAAACGGCCGCCTTACCCTTTCGAGGTTCGGCGAATCAGCGGGTGATTTTGGTGGCAGAGTCTCTGAAAAGCGGAACAATAATTGAATGGACTCCAGAGGCGGTGATTGGATAAGGTGGGTTGGGAGTTAAAGAAGGATGGTCAATTATTATATTATCAATGTACGGAGTTGAACAATCAGCATCTTATTCAAGCCGTTACTACCAGTTCAGCCGGTAACATGGCCTTACATACCGGCGATGATGTGGCCAAGGTGATCCACAACCGGGAGCTTTTTCTGGACAAATTAGGGTTGAATCTGGACCAATTAGTAGCAGCTTCCCAAATTCACGGGACCAATGTTGTTAAAGTTGGAGCAGCGGATCTTGGTAAAGGGTCGCGGACTACTGATGATTTAATCCCGGATACCGACGGTTTGATATCCAATGTGCCTGGTATTATACTCTCGATCTATACTGCAGATTGTTTGCCGATCTTTATTTATGACCAAGCTACTCCGGCAATTGGGATTGTCCATGCCGGTTGGCGTGGTACAATTGACATGATTGTTGTCAAGACTTTAGAGAAGATGCGTGAATGTTTTAAGACGGAACCAATTAATTGTCAAATCGCGATTGGTCCTTCAATCTGTTCCCAATGTTTTAAAGTTGATCCGCTGTTGGCAGAACGCTTTGCCAAGCTTGATCCGGACTCGGTCAGCAGTCAAAGAATTAGGTCAGAAGACCAATATTATGTCGATTTAGTTGGTTTTAATACAAGACTTCTTTTGGAGTTGGGTGTATCCAAAGACCAAATTTACTGTTCAAACAGTTGTACCTGTTGTCAACCGGAATTACTCTTTTCACACCGTTTGACAGGGACACATGGTCGGATTATGGGAATAATATCGCTGGTGGAATAATTTTCAGAAAATGAAGTTGCTAAATATCAATCAAACATTTCAGTTTAAACCGGCCCGTTCCCCAAAGTCTTTTAAATGGTTACGGTTGTTGTTGTTAATTTTAATTGGTGTTTTGCTGATTGAAGCCGGATGGTTGTTGGTAACGGATCTGTCCAATAAAACAGTTATTGCCAATTGGAGTACCATTGAAAAAGGTTGTTGGGTTGATGCCCTTTTTTTACGTAAAGAAACAGTTATAAGGGCTAATCAGGACGGATATTTTTATTGTCGGCATCAAAATGGCACAATGGTGCCAAAGTCTGATATTGTCGGTTATTTAACTGCCGATCAGGGGAAAAAATATTCCGAATCAGATTTGGTTAAATATAAAGTCCAAAATTCATTACTCAATGAGAAAAACCGCTTGGAGTACCACTTACAACAGGTTGTTTCTCGGTTAAATGAACTGAATTCCGGGAAAGAGGTTTCCAGAAAACAACTGTTAACTAAATCAGATCTTCCTCAACTTAAAGCAGAGCAAGAAAGTATCCTGGCGGACCTTGACAGGATCAACCGGCAATTGACGGAGTCTGATATTGTTGATTTGGAAGATGGGCTTTTAGAATTAATTACTGCTACAGAATCAGGTTTTCTTACGCTTGAATATGATGGTTATGAGTCAAAGTTGCAGCCTGATGACTTTCAAAAATTAAAGTTCAATGACTTTTTACCCAAATACCAACTGCAGAAAGTGGCAGTAGGTTCGAGAGTCAAATCCGGTGCGATTGTCGGTAAGATTGTTGATCCGTTTCATCAAATTGTTGCGGTTGTTGTTGATCCACGACAAACCGGTATTCCCAAAAAAGCGGAACAATGGGAGATTAAAATCAAGAACAACTGGAGAAAAATTTCGATTATTGATATAATTACATTATCTTCCGATAAAATGATCGTAGGATTTAATCTTCAGGAACTCGAACCGGAGTTTTCAGCAAATCGTTACCGGAAACTGTTTTTAATTTACCGGCGAATTGCCGGGGTAAGTGTGCCGGTTCAGGCCGTATATCGCAAAAAAGGACAATATTTTGTTAAAGTTGCGAAAGGAAATAGCTTTTTTGAAAGAGAAATAAATCTTTTAGAGAGTGATGGCCAAAATGCAATCATTGAAGGAATAAATGTTGGGACGGCAGTCAAATCCCGCTAGGAGGGTTCACTTGAAAAAGATATTTGTATTGGATACCAGTGTTTTAGTGCATGATCCCAGAGCTTTAAAGGCTTTTCAAGATAACGATATCGTAATTCCTTTAGCTGTAGTTGAGGAGATCGACGGCCATAAAAAACGCCAGGACGAAGTGGGGCGCAACGCCCGAGCGGTATCGTCCTACCTCGATAAACTTCGGACAATTGGGCATCTTGATACCGGAGTATCATTAGGTGAAAATCGTGGTACAATCAGGGTCGAACTTAATCATCAAGACATTGATAAACTGCCGCAGTCGTTAGAACGGGATAAGATTGATAATCGGATTATTGCAGTAGCATTTGCTTTGAAGATTGAGTCTTCGATTCCGGTTATTTTGGTAACCAAAGACATTAATATGCGGATAAAGGCTGATGCGCTCGGGATTCAAGCCGAAGATTATGAGACCGATAAGATTGAGATCGAAGAGGTTTATACCGGGTTAAGAACGTTAAAAGTCGAACCGGATCAGATTGACAGTTTCTATAATACCGGTTCAGTGCTTATCAACAGTGAAACATTATTTCCGAATCAAATGATTATTTTAGAAGATGCTTTCGGAAGTTCCAAGTCGGCATTGGGAAGGCATGTTGCTGATGGCAAGATTGTCCCGTTACGGTATGGCGGGCAGGACCCTTTCGGGCTGAAAGCACGGAATAAGGAGCAAAAATTTGCACTGGATTTATTATTGGATGATGATATTCGCTTGGTTACTCTGATTGGCCGGGCCGGTACCGGAAAAACCTTACTGGCCTTAGCAGCAGGGTTGCAAAAAGTAGTCGAAGAATCCAAATACCGGCGTCTGGCAGTGTCCAGGCCGGTGGTTCCGATGGGACACGATCTGGGTTTTCTTCCGGGGGATATCAATGAAAAATTACGTCCGTGGATGCAACCAATCTATGATAATCTTGAATTTTTATTCAGTAATCGTGAACGGAATGAGAAGATTGATAATTTGGTAAACAGTATGAAAGATCTTAATCTGCTGGAATTGGAGGCGTTAACCTATATTCGGGGACGCAGTATTCCGAATCAGTTTTTGTTGATTGATGAAGCTCAAAATCTATCTCCCCATGAAGTCCGAACAGTGATCACCCGAGTGGGAGAAGGGACGAAGATCGTGTTGACCGGTGATCCATACCAGATCGACCATCCGTACCTTGATTCCAATAGTAATGGCTTGACCTATGTTGTGGAACGATTTAAAAATGAAAAGATCGCCGGACATATAACTTTGGTTAAAGGAGAGCGTTCTGACTTAGCGGAGTTGGGCGCAAAATTGTTGAGTTGAGATGGATATAGAGTTCAATCTGAAACAAATCAGAGCAAAAATTGAGGAAAGTGCGCGCAAGGCAAACCGGGATCCGGACGAGATCCGGTTAATAGCGGTAACCAAGTACGTATCTGCCGAGCAGATCAATCAAGCGTTAGCCTGTGGTATTACCGATATTGCCGAGAGTCGGGTTCAGAATGCCCTAACTAAGTTGCCGTTAATTCAAACCGGAATCACCAAACACTTTATTGGAACATTACAGACCAATAAAGTTAAGCCGGTGATTGAAAATTTTGACCTGATTCATTCGGTGGACCGGATGTCATTGGTTGAAGAACTGGCCAAGCAAGCTGACAAGCTTGGCAAGCGGGTTTCTTTCCTGATTCAGCTGAATATTTCCGGTGAAGCAACGAAACATGGTTTGGATCCGGACGAGTTGCCGGGATTTATTGATAATTTGACCCATTACTCCAATTTAGAACCATGTGGCTTAATGACCATGGCTCCGTTGGAAGCGGATCCGGAAGCTGTCCGTCCGGTTTTTAGAAAACTCAAAGAATTATTTGATAAATATGCGCAACGAGCCGATATATTACCTAAGTGGCGTTTCTTATCAATGGGAATGAGCCAGGATTATCAGATTGCGATCGAAGAAGGATCGAATATGGTACGAATCGGAACAGCAATATTTAATAGTCATAAGTGAGGTAGTTAAATGAAAAACCAGTGGGATAATAATTCAAAAAATGAGACTGACAATGAGGTTCAATCAAATAATCAGGGGTTATTTGAAAAGCTATTAAGTTTATTTGGATTTGAAGCTGAAGAAGTGCTTGATGATGACGAAGCAGCTGCAACCTATGAGGAACCTATTCCGGTTAAGAAAGAGAAAGAGTCACGGGAAAAGGGAAAGTTACTGGCGCTGACCAATGCTAATAAGTCGGTAAAGATGGTAATAATCGAACCGGATGGGTTTGAGGAAGTGCAGACAATTGTTGACCACTTGAGAAATAAGCAGACGGTGATTCTAAACCTTGAAGAGACGGATAAATCAACCGCAAGACGAATTGCTGATTTTGTCAGTGGCGCGATTTATGCGTTGGAGGGTTCAATGCAGAAGGTTAGCGCGTCGATCTTTCTGTTTACACCTCCAAATGTTGAAGTCTCTATTCCCATTCGGACAATGTTAAAAGACCGGGATAAAGATGGCAGTGAGCACGACCGTAACGAGCGGGGCGACCGGAATAATCTTCCGGCGTCAGTGTCATCGGTTTTCTTCCGTAATGATAATAAACGGAGGGATTGATAGCGATGAAGCGTTTAGGGATCATTGGCGGCGGCGCAATGGGTTCTGCGATTATCCATGGGATATTAACAAATAACATTATTACTCCTGAAGAATTATTCCTGTTGGAGCTTGACCGTGAAAAACGAAATCTGTTGCAGCAGCAATATGGTTTGAATTTGGTTGAATCACTGCAACAACTGACCCAAAGCTGTGACACAATTATTTTAGCGATTAAACCGCAGGTAGTACCGTCATTGGCTGCCGAATTAAAACAATATACAAGTGAAGCGCATTTAATTATCTCAATTGTTGCTGGAATTACATTAGATTACTTTGAGAACGAGATACCGTTACCAAGATTTATCAGGGTTATGCCGAATACACCGGCGAAGATTGGTAAAGCAGTATCGGTCTATTGTACCGGTTCCAAAGCTACAGGCAAGGACTGTCAAACTACGGAGTTGATCTTTGGTGCGATTGGGACTGTATTACGGCTCAATGAGTCACAGATGGATGCGGCTACAGCGGTAAGCGGCAGTGGCCCGGCTTATGTTTTTTACTTAATAGAAGCGATGGTTGATGCCGGTGTGATGCTGGGACTTACCCGGAATGATTCATTCAATTTAGTAGTAGGTACTTTTATCGGTGCTGCTGAAATGTTACGTGAGTCGGGAGAACATCCTGCCAAATTGAGTAATGATGTTACTTCGCCCGGAGGTACAACTGCAGCTGCTTTATATGAATTACAACAGAATGCGGTAGCCGGCAGTATTATGAAAGCACTTAAGGCTGCAGCAGAGCGTTCCCAAGCGCTTGGGAGGAGAAATTGAATTATGACAACGGGTACCTCATCACCTGGTAATGAGATCAAGCTATTATTAGCCAAAATAAATGATCTGGCCGAGCAGTCGTTAAGGGACCAAACCCCAAAGTGGACCGACTTTTTAGATCCCAATGAACGGGAACAAGCTGAAGCAGTTTTAAGGGCGATGGTTGGAGTCAGGTTTTCAGCTTATGGTGGTTATCAACAGTCGGAACGCCGTCGTTTGGTAATCTATCCCGATTATTATTTAAATGAAATGATTGAACCGGAATTAAGCTTTATTGAGGTCGTCCCCAACCGGTTGGGTAATGAACCGGCCTCTCCGCTTAGTCATCGGGATTACTTAGGAGCAATCCTTGGTTTAGGAATTAACCGCAGTAAAATTGGGGATCTTTTAGTGTCCGATAATGGGTGTCAATTTATTCTCGTACCGGAGTTACAAGAGTTTATTGAGATTAATTTGGAAAAAGTGGCTAACTATAAGGTTACTTTGAAGGTAATCGACTCTGAACAGTTAAATTTACCGGAACGAAGAACCAAGGAGATTAAGACTACAGTTGCTTCATTACGGTTAGATGCTTTAGCGGCGCTTGGTTTTGGTGATTCCCGTACTAAAATGAGCCGCGAGATTAAAGCCGAAAAAGTAAAGGTAAATTGGAAAACGGTTAAATCTCCGGATTTACAACTGAATCCCGGTGATATTATTTCAATACGCGGACGGGGTCGAGTGGAATTTCGGGAGGTAACTGGCAAGTCTAAAAAAGGCCGGATTGGAATAGTTTTAATTAGACAACTGTAACGGACATTCCTGGTTTTTAAATTATAATTAATAAAGGGAGTGATTTTCCAGTGATAACCCCGGTTGATCTCGAAACTACAGTATTTAGGCGTGGATTCCGTGGATATAATAGAGCTGAAGTACAAGAATTTATGGCTCGGATAACCCATGATTATGAGCATCTGTATCGTGAAAATATTGAATTGAAAGAAAAGATTGAGGAGTTGCAGAATAGCCTGAATCAGTATCAGATTATGGAAGAGACTTTGCGGAATGCGATGCTGTTAGCGCAAGAAACTGCTGAAGAAGTTAAAAATGCAGCTAAAAATCAAGCGGAACTGATTATTCGTGATGCTGAATATAAGGGCGAACGGATCAAAAGTCATATCCAGGAAGAAATTCAGAACGAGGTCCAGAAATTAGCGGCATTAAAAAATCAAGTCGAGTTTTTTAGATGTCAGTTTAAGAGTTTCTTGAAAGGTTTATTGGATATTGCCGAAAATCAAATGGAATTGAAGATCGATTGGACCAATAAACAACTCAACAATATCTTGTTTGAAGGAGAAAATAAAGCTCAAAAAGAAGAACACAAACCGGTTGCCGAAACTGCTGTAACAGGTGAAAGCAGACCTGAATCACAATCAAAAACCGGCTAAAAGCGGACCGATGATTAGAGCGAGGATAAATACCACAATCTCACAGATCAGTCCTACTAAAAGAAGATGACGGCTGTCAGCAATATTGACCGCGCCAAGGTAAACCGAGAGGACATAGAAAGTTGTTTCACTGCACCCTTGGATTAATGAGGCTGTCATTCCAAGTGCGGAATCAGGGCCGTACTTGGTAAAAAGTTCGGCGGTTGTTCCTAATGAAGCGGAGCCGGATAGTGGTTTTAGTAACCCCAGAGTTAATAACTCCGGCGCCAGATTGGTTAATTTCAATAATGGTCTCAATAAATAGACCAGAAAGTCTAAGGCTCCTGAGGTTCTAAAGAGGCCAATAACTACAAAGATCGCCAGGATATAGGGTGTTAGTTTGAAGGTTGTTTTTAAACCTTCCATTGCGCCCTGAACAAATACTTCATATACTTTGATCTTCTTCGAATAACTGGCAATTAGAATTAGTAATAGCAAAATCGGGATTGACCATTTTGAAATGGCAATAAAACTTGATAACATAGATTACTCCTTTCTTTGGTGCCAAAAGCGAAGCTTAATTATTAAATAATTAATCAGGAGACCGATTGCGGTACCGACAAAGGTTATCAACAAAATTGGACCAAGGATAATCGTTGGATTTGCAGAACCTGACTTGGCCCGGATAGCAATCAGAGTTGTCGGTAGTATACAAAGCCCGCCTAAGGTTAAAACTAAGAAAGTGCATATTTCATTCGAGGCCCGATTTTTGTGCGGGTTAATTTTTTGGAGTTCTTCCATCGTTTTAATTCCTAAAGGTGTTGCTACATTGCCCAAACCTAAGAGGTTAGCGGCGAAAGTCATTGAGATCAGCCCTAACGCGGTTTTATTGTTGGTCAGTTTCGGGAAAAGCAGCGTAAAGATTGGTTGAAAACTTTTAGCAATTGTTTCAGTAATCCCGGCTTGTTCCGCAACTTTGAGGATCCCGGACCAGAAGGCAATTGCTCCGGCAAGACCAATTGAGAATTCAATTGCCGAACTGGTGCTGGTGAAGATTGTTTCAGTAATAACAGTTATTTTGCCGGTTGCAATAGCAGCTAATATGCTTAATAAAAAAAGAAATAGCCAGACAGCATTGATCATTTTCTTGCCCCCTGTTTTTAGTTGATTCAATACTATGATTATGATTGGGAATTAATGACACAATGGTAATGAAGGTTTGATATTGTAAATATATTTTCGGCGAACAGTAAGTTATGACTCCAACCAATAAATGAGGATATCTAATGGAACGGTACTCGCAACAAGTCAGAGATGAAATCATGCGCAATGAGCTTAGTTCCTGCCAGCGTTGCATCAAGGCGGAACTTTCTGCTATTTTACATATTTCAGGCAGTATTCAGCTGGCCGGTAAAGAAAAACTGGGTCTGTCAGTTGTAACTGAATCTGCCGGAGTGGCAAGAAGAGTAATTAAACTGATTAAATCAAGTTATAATATTGAATCAGTTACCAGAGTCGAACAGGTTGAACGACTGGGAAAACACAACCGCTATAATGTGGTTATTCCGCCTCAAAACGGTCTCAATGAGATGATTTATGATCTGGGGATGATGACCAGGGAACGTTTGATTGATACCAGTATCCGTCCGGAGCTGGTAAAAGAGAAATGTTGCCGGGCTTCTTATTTACGGGGAGCATTTTTGGCCGGTGGTTCGATAACCGATCCCCATAAGAAAACTTATCACTTGGAATTGGTGACTCATAATGAAGAATTTGCTGCCGGTTTGGTCTATCTAATGAGTTTGGTTAATATCAAAGCCAAATTGGCGAAGCGGAAAGAGCAATATTTAGTTTATTTAAAAGACAGTGAAGCAATTGGCAAATTTCTTTCAACGATCAATGCTTACCAAGGGGTTATCAAGCTTGAAGAGGTAAAAGTCGTAAAAGAATTAAGAGCGGAAGTCAACCGTTTAGTAAATTGCGAAACTGCTAATCTGGAGAAGACTTTGTCTGCCGCCTGGAAGCAAGTAGCGATCATCAACCGTTTAAAAGAGTTGAATTTATTTAATAATCTGTCTGACAGTTTAAAGATCACCGCTGAGCTTAGGTTAGAATACCCGGAGGTGAGTCTTAAAGAGTTAGGTGAACTCCACTCGCCACCGATCAGTAAGTCAGCAGTGAACCATCGTTTAAGACTGATTGTTGAATTTTCAAAAAAATATTTTGATGAAGCAGGAAATTGATTGCTAATAGAGAAAATAATTTTTTGGTCGATTTTTTGTAGTATTTGTGGGACGTATTTTTAATTAGTGGGACACAAAACATCCCGCAAGTTGACAAATATTGTATAAATGTGAGTAAGATGGATAAACTTTTAGCATTACATCAAAAAATTGTACCAGAAATAATTCCGATTCTTTTGACTCGGTATCAGATTTTGCGTTCAATCAGGTACTTACAACCGATTGGCCGGAGAGCGCTGGCTGAACAATTACAGTTGCAGGAACGGAAGATCCGTAATGAGGTGGATTTTTTACGGGAGCAGCAGTTGATTCAGTCTAATGTCTCGGGAATGTCGGTTACGGTGGAAGGTGAACAGTTATTATGGGACTTAGAGGGTTACATTCGTGAGATTCAAGGTTTGAAAGACTTAGAAGAGCAGATCAGCCAACTTTATTCAATTAAACGGGTAATAGTTGTACCCGGAAATGTCGATGAGGATCCCAATGTTAAGAAAGACTTATCACGAGTAACCGCTGATTATCTGAATAAACATCTGCGTGATGACTCAATTCTTGCGGTTACCGGCGGTACTACGCTGGCTGAGGTTGCCAGTATGCTCACGCCACCGGCAGTAAAACGTGATATTACTGTAATCCCTGCCCGTGGCGGACTGGGTGAAGAGGTTGAGATTCAAGCGAATACGGTTGCTGCTAATATCGCCAAGGGTCTGGGAGCCTCATATCGTCTGTTGCATGTCCCTGATGATCTCCAAGCGGAGACAATGCAGTCAATTTTGAATGAACCAAAGATAAAGGAAGTATTGGAGCTATTGAAGAAGGCGGATATTATTCTTCATGGTATTGGTTCGGCAGAAGAGATGGCGCGGCGCCGCGGAATGTCTCCCGAAGATATTAAGAATTTAGTTGGCAAGGGAGCAGTTGGAGAAGCATTCGGTTATTACTTCGATCAAGAGGGGAATTTGATTCATATTACGTCCAGTGTCGGATTACAGTTGTCGGATCTCCATTTAGCCCAAGTCATGACGGTGGTCGGCGGAAGAAGTAAGGGACTGGCTGTTAAAGCAGTGCTGTTGAACAGTTCCCGGGATATTTTAATTATTGATGAAGGTGCTGCCCGGGTTATTTTGAAGGGATAATTAAGACTGAATGATTGATGTTATGACGACTCAAATTTATTCGATATTAGTTAACAATTGTTTAAAAGTATTAAGAGAAAGAGGAAGTTTGAGTTTTATTGTTAAAGTTTGTAGTAGAAATAACTTAAAGATTGTATCACGTTTACAACAGGACGTCTGTTCCTGAATTAGTATAGAGGGGGATCATAAATAATGAACAAATTATCAATTGATGACATTCAAGTCAAGGGTAAACGGGTTTTCGTGAGAGTTGATTTTAATGTTCCTGTAGATGATGCCGGCAAGATCACTGATGATCGTCGAATTGTAGCGGCAATTCCGACAATCAAAGCATTATCTGAAAAAGGCGCCAAAGTAATTTTAGCTTCACATTTTGGTCGTCCCAAAGGTGCACCAAATGATAAATACCGTTTGAATGCGATGGCGGAACGCTTACAAGAATTAATCGGCAAACCGGTAGTTAAAGTTAATGACTGTATTGGTGCTGAACCAAAAGCGGCAATCGAAAAACTACCGGAAGGTGGAATTGTTTTATTAGAAAACGTACGGTTCTATAAAGAAGAAGAAGCTAATGACGAAGGTTTCTCCAAGCAATTAGCTGAATTGGCAGATGTTTATGTTAATGATGCGTTTGGCGCTGCTCACCGTGCTCACGCTTCAACCGCAGGTATTACCAAATTTGTTAACCAATCAGTAGCAGGTTACTTAATGCAAAAAGAGATCAACATTATGGGTAAAGCGCTCTCCAATCCGGATCGTCCTTTTGTGGCAATCTTAGGTGGCGCCAAAGTATCCGATAAATTAGGCGTCATTGAAAATCTACTGGATAAGGTTGACACTTTGATTATCGGTGGCGGAATGTCCTATACCTTCTTAAAAGCCAAAGGATATGAGATTGGACGTTCGTTATTGGATGCCGAAAAGATCGAATTTGCCAAAGAGATGATGGCTAAAGCCGAAGCTAAAGGCGTAAAACTGTTACTGCCGGTTGATAACGTAGTGGCTGATGACTTCAAACAACCCACAATGTCAAAAGTGGTGGCTTCAAATGAGATTCCGGCTGATCTGGAAGGTGTTGATATTGGACCTAATACAATCAAGCTGTTCTCCGAAGCAATCTTGGGTGCAAAAACCGTAATCTGGAACGGCCCAATGGGAGTCTTTGAGGTGCCTGAATTTGCAGTTGGTACCAAAGCAATTGCCGATGCTCTCTCTAAGTGTGGCGGTACCACAATCGTTGGTGGTGGCGATTCCGCAGCGGCAGTTGAACAACTTGGATATGCTGATAAAGTAACCCATGTTTCAACCGGTGGTGGCGCTTCACTTGAGTTCTTAGAAGGAAAAGAACTACCTGGAGTTGCAGCATTAACTGATAAGTAAGATCTAACTTAAGGATTTAGAACTTGGAAGCCAGAGTTAGGAATCCAGAAGTATTAAGTACTGCTGATACTTCGGATTCCTATGCTCTGCTTTTCTTCTGAATTCAATAAACTTTCTTTGAAATTCAATATTTGCAGATGGAGGTTCATGATGCGTAAACCAATTATTGCAGGAAACTGGAAGATGTATAAGACAGTTCCTGAAGCTAAAGAGTTAGTGAAAGGAGTGCTGGATAAGCTTGGTGCTTATGAACAGGTAGAAGTGGTCTTTTGTCCTCCTTTTACAGCATTAAGTGCAGTTAAAGAGCTGATTAAAGGAACTTCAGTGGGACTGGCTGCTCAAAACCTGCACTGGAAAGAAGAAGGAGCTTATACCGGTGAAATAGCTCCGGCAATGTTAAAAGATCTTGGCTGTGATTATGTAATTATTGGTCACTCTGAAAGACGTCAATACTTTGGTGAGACCGATGAGACTGTTAACTTGAAGGCTAAAGCTGCACTGGCGGCAGGGATCAGTCCGATTATCTGTGTCGGTGAGTCTTTAGAAGAACGCGAAGCTGGTAAAACCAATTCCTTGATTAAAGAACAAACCGAAAAAGCATTAGCAGGGATCGCTGCATCAGATATCGCTAAAGTTGTAATTGCTTACGAACCAATCTGGGCCATTGGGACCGGAAAATCCTCCAATGGACAAGATGCGAACGAGGTTTGCGGTTTGATTAGAGCAACGATCGCCGGATTATTTGGTGCTGATGCTGCCAACCAGGTACGAATCCAATATGGCGGTAGCGTTAAACCTAATAATATTAAAGAATTTATGGATCAACCGGAGATTGACGGTGCTTTAGTTGGTGGAGCCAGCCTGGAAGCGGATTCATTTATCAATATCATTAAATATTAATTTTGGAGGGTAAGATGGGCTACAGACCAACAGCATTGTTCATTCTTGACGGTTGGGGTGAAAATCCAAACCCGGAAGCAAACGCAATTAAACAGGCGAATACTCCATTTTTAGACAGTATGTTTGCCAAATATCCGCATGCGACATTACTCTGCTCCGGAGAGGCAGTCGGTTTACCGGAAGGGCAGATGGGTACCTCCGAAGTGGGGCATCTGAATATCGGCGCCGGCAGAGTTGTCTATCAGAGTCTGGTAAGAATCTCAAAAGCTTTACGTGACGGAGAATTCAAGCAAAATAAAGTCTTTTTGGATTTGATTAATTATGCTCTCAAAGCTGATCGTCCTTTGCATTTAATGGGATTAGTATCACCGGGAGGGGTACATAGTCATACCGAACATTTATACGGATTGATCCAACTTGCTAAGGATTTTGGAATCAAGCAGGTCTATATTCATGCTTTTTTAGATGGCAGGGATACGCCTCCGTCAAGCGCTGCCGAATATCTTGAAGAACTGGAACAAGTTTGTCGGGAGAAAGGGTTAGGCAAAGTAGCAACAATTCATGGCCGTTATTATGCAATGGACCGTGACAAACGTTGGGACCGGGTCGAGAAAGCATATGCCGCGATGGTATATGGTGAAGGCGAAGAGGCTGATTCCAGCCTGCAGGCAATTCAAAACTCCTATCAAAACAATGTAACTGATGAGTTTGTATTACCGACGATCATTAAAGAAAATGGCAAACCAGTAGCGGTGATCGAAGCCAGTGATCCGGTGATATTCTTCAACTTCCGTCCGGATCGGGCGCGGGAGATTACCAGAGCTTTCGTTGATCCCGATTTCGATGGGTTTTTCAGAAAAAATGGCTATCTGAAACCATACTATGTATGTATGACCCAATATGATGAAACACTAAATGTGCCGTTAATCTTCCCGCCTGAAGAGAAGATGAAGAATATTTTATCAGAAGTGCTTGCCAATAATGGATTAAAACAACTGCGAATTGCAGAAACCGAAAAATATGCTCACGTAACCTTCTTTTTTAATGGTGGTGAGGAGACCCCCTATCCATTGGAGGACCGTATTTTAATCCCGTCTCCCAAAGTTGCTACTTACGATTTGAAACCGGAGATGAGCGCTCCTGAAGTTACCGAAAGGCTTTTACAAGAGCTCAATGATGATAAGTACGATGTAATAATTGCCAATTATGCCAACTGCGATATGGTAGGTCATACTGGTGTAATGAAAGCGGCACAACAAGCGGTAGAAACAGTCGATCAGTGTCTGGCCAAAGTAGTTCCGGTGATTCTTGAAAAGGGTGGCGCAGTAATTATTACGGCTGATCATGGTAACGCGGAGATGATGGAAGACTATCAAACCCATGAACCGTATACCGCGCATACGACTTTCCCGGTTCCGGTAATTGTTGCCGGAGTAGCCGGTGAGTATACGGTTAAAGATGGCGGACTGTCAGACTTAGCACCAACGGTACTTGATTTATTAGGAATTGAAAAACCGGTTGAAATGACTGGAAATACATTAATCGTAAGGAAGTAATTGATAATTAGTTAAAAATGTTTACCAAAAAAACATTGACTTTTACTATAATAATTTGGTAAAAACTTAGTGTGAGTAAAAATAAGACATCCTTTTTGTGAGGGTGTTATCAAAAAATTAGGAGGAATAACATGACAACGATTATTGATGTTTATGCTCGCGAAATTCTTGATTCCCGTGGTAATCCAACAGTTGAAGTAGAAGTAGAATTAGCTGACGGTAGTGTTGGCCGCGCCGCTGTCCCATCAGGAGCTTCAACCGGTGCTTTTGAAGCAGTTGAATTACGTGATGGTGATAAAGAGCGTTACTTAGGTCGTGGCGTTCAAAAAGCAGTTGAAAACGTTAATGAAGAGATTGCTTCCGAGATTGTCGGTTTGAATGCTTTAGACCAGGTTTTGGTTGATAAGTTAATGATTGAGCTTGACGGAACTCCTAATAAAGCCAAATTAGGCGCTAATGCAATTCTAGGTGTTTCATTGGCTGTAGCTAAAGCAGCTGCCAACAGTTTAGCATTACCGTTATACCGTTACCTTGGCGGTGCTAATGCCAAAGAGTTACCGGTTCCAATGATGAATATCCTTAACGGTGGAAAACATGCTGATAACAGTGTTGACTTACAAGAGTTCATGATTATGCCAACCGGTGCTTCCAGTTTTGCTGAATGCTTACGTTGGGGTGCTGAAATCTTTCATGCCTTAAAAGCAGTATTAAAAGACAAAGGATACAGCACTGCTGTTGGTGATGAAGGTGGTTATGCTCCTAACCTGAAGAGCAACCAGGAAGCACTTGATGTTATTATGAGTGCGATCGAAAAAGCTGGTTTTAAACCTGGCGATGATATTCGGATTGCAATGGACCCAGCATCTACCGAATTGTGGGATGCAGCGGTTAAAAAAGGTGAGAAAGGCAAATACTATTTCTGGAAATCAGATATCTTAAAGACTTCCGAAGAGATGGTTGAGTTCTGGGCTGGCTTATGTAAAAACTATCCAATTATTTCAATCGAAGACGGTATGGCTGAAGAAGATTGGGATGGATGGAAACTCTTAACCAACCGCCTTGGTAAAACCGTTCAGCTGGTTGGTGATGATCTCTTCGTTACTAATACCGAACGCCTCAGCCGTGGTATTGAATTAGAAGTAGCTAACGCAATTTTAATCAAAGTAAACCAAATTGGTACCTTAACCGAAACCTTAGATGCGATTGAAATGGCCAAACGGGCTGGTTATACTGCGATTATTTCACACCGTTCCGGTGAAACCGAAGACGTAACCATTGCTGATATTGCAGTCGCTACCAATGCCGGACAAATTAAAACCGGAGCTCCTTCAAGAACGGATCGTGTGGCCAAATACAACCAATTATTAAGAATTGAAGATCTTCTGGGTGAAGAAGCAATCTATCCCGGCAAGAAAGCATTTTATAACGTGAAGTTCTAATCCCAAATTCAGTCTTGTAGTTCCTAACTTAATGTGCTACAATGGTGATTGATATTGGGGGCGGAGGTGTTTCATTGAAACTCTTTTTTCAGATTTTACTAGCAATTAATGCTATTGCTTTAACCATCATCATTATTATCCAACCTAGTAAAGGAGAAGGGTTGGGCTCGATTGGTTCGGGTGGACAGTTGTTTTTTGCTAAAAACAAAGGTCTTGAGAAACTCCTTGAGAAGGTTACGATGTGGTTGGCAATTGCATTTGGTGTATTAGTAATTTTAGCGAAAATTACCAGGTAAAAAATGGGGCAAAAAAGCCCTATTTTTTTTTATAATTATTCCGATGTATATATTAAATTTAAGAGGGAAACCCGGTATTATGTCGAATTCACTAACAAATGTTTTTTGATTATATGGGAGGGGTATATTTGAATTTAATTAGGGGAATTAAACAAAGATTGTTAATCAGTTTTTCATTGATGTTTCTTATTATTTTGTTTTTACTTAAGGTAATCCCCAGCAGTAATATATTATTGTTTATTCTTCTGGTTCTAGTTATGTTGGCGGGGTTTATCTTTGCCGGTAACTTTTTATTGAACCGCTGGTTGATCTACCCACTTTATAATTTTATTAATATATCCAAGCAGATCGCTAAAAATGATCTCAGTATCCAAATCGATGATGTCAGTGATGATGAATTTGGCGAATTAGCAAAAACAATGAATGATATGTTGAAAAATCTAAGAGCGGTTTTGCAGGAAAACTTAAACGCATCGGAACAAGTAGCGATTGCTGCCACGGAAATGCGTAAAATGTCAGATCATGCTAACAACGCTACTCAAAGTATTACCAAAACAGTGGAGCAGATGGCTAATGCTACCGAGGAGCAATTTGAGAACATTCAAATGTCAGTGTTGGCAACGCAACAGATGTCTGAAAATGCGCAACAAGTTGCTGTTGAAGCACAAAAAGCTGCCAATTTCTCCAGTCAGGCAGCAGATCGGGCTAAAAAAGGTGAAGAGATTGTTCAGGTAGTACATTCAAAGATCGTTCAAGTTAAGGAAACGGTTGACAGTTCAGCTGAAGTTGTCCGGAGATTAGGAGCCAGCTCAGCAGAGATTGGGAAAATTATTGACGTTATCAGAGGAATTGCCCGGCAGACCAACCTGTTGGCACTTAATGCGGCAATTGAAGCTGCGCGTGCCGGTGAACATGGCCGCGGTTTCTCGGTTGTTGCCGATGAAGTTCGAATGTTGGCAGAACAATCAACGCAATCAGCTACTCAGATTGTTGAGATGATCAGTGAAATCCAAAGTGAAACCAAGACTGCAGTCGAAGCGATGGAGATTGGTACCAAGGTTGTTGATGAGGGAACGGTTTTAGCTTTGGCAGCTAAAGAAGCATTTAAGCAGATTACTGAAGCAGTAATGCAGACAGTGAATACGATTCATGAGATTGCTGCTGCGTCCGAAGAACAGGCAGCCAGCAGTAAAGAGATGAATAACACAATGCATACTGTTGCTAACGTTGCTAAACAAAATGTGAGTGGTGCCAATCAAGTATCAACATCATCACATGAACAAAGTTTTACAATGGAGAAACTGACCTCCTCAGCGGTCCAATTAGTAGAGATGGCCGATCAACTTACGGCATTGGTCGGCAGGTTTAAAGTGAAATCCGATTTTCAACGTTGCTGGCGCGTCAATGACTGTAATCAGGTAAATTGCCCGGCTTACCAGAGTGCTGAAAAGAAATGTTGGTTAATTCCAAATACATTAAGTCAGAATGGGACACCCTGTGGTTCAGTTAATGAAAAACGGCAGGGATGTCATCAGTGTAAAGTATTTAAAATTAATACCAAAATTGATTAAAAGGAAAAAAATGATAAAAGAGATTGGTTACAACTAATCTCTTTTTTTTGCAACAAATTAGTAACATTATCAATTTGTAAATTTAATTGCATTCCTGGTATTAGAGGTCTATAATAGTAATGGTTTGATTGATGAACGGAAAAACTAAGCAGATAGGAGGTTTTCTCTTGTTAATTTTAGTTCTTAACAGCGGCAGCTCGTCACTCAAGTACAAGCTGTATCAGATGAAAACTGAAACGGTATTGGCTTCAGGAGTTGTAGAACGGATTGGCAGTGGTAACGGAAATTCACTCATCAACCATAATAAAGGTGAAGAGAAGTTTAAAATTGAACAAAAAATAAGCAATCACAGTGAAGCATTGAAAGCAGTTTTTGCTTTACTTACCGATGCTGAAAAAGGAAGTATCGGTTCTTTAGAAGAAATCAAAGCAGTTGGACATAGAGTTTTACATGGTGGAGAAATTTATTCAAGTGCCACTATCATCAGTGACAAAGATATGGAACAGATTGAAAATCTGCGCGATCTGGGTCCGCTTCATATGCCGGCAAACATTATGGGAATAAAAGCCTGTCAGGAATTAATGCCTCAGACTCCTCAAGTTGCAGTGTTCGATACTGCATTTCATCAAACAATGCCCCGTAGTTCATATTTATATGCATTACCTTACGTCTATTATGAAAAATATGGAATTCGCCGTTATGGTTTCCACGGAACTTCACACCGCTATGTCAGCAACCAGGCTGCCAAATTATTAGGAAAGAGTCTTTCAAAATTAAAGATGATTACACTTCACCTTGGTAATGGCAGTAGTATTGCAGCGATCAAGGATGGAAAATGCTTTGATACTTCAATGGGATTTACTCCATTAGAAGGGTTAGTGATGGGGACACGCAGCGGTGACCTGGACCCGGCGATTGTGCCATTTTTACAGAATGTATTAAATATCAGCGCCAGTGAAGTAGACAACCTTTTAAATAAGAAAAGCGGTTTCTTGGGAATGTGCGGTTTCAGTGATTTACGAGACATTCAAAAAGCACGTCAGGAAGGTAATGAAAGAGCAATTGATGTTTATGATGTATTTATTCAACGTTTAGTCAAATACATCGGTTCTTATTATGCTGTATTAGGTGGCTTGGATGTATTGGTATTTACTGCCGGAATCGGTGAAAACGATTGGGTAGTAAGGGCTGATGTCTGTAAACATTTGACCCACATGGGAATTGAGCTTGATGAGAAGAAGAATGACGGACTGCGTGGTAAGGAGACTGTAATCAGCAAGTCCCGTTCCAAAGTAACGGTGATGGTAGTTCCGACTGATGAAGAGTTGTTAATTGCCAGAGATTCTTACGAATTGATCCAATAGAAGCGTATTATTTATAGTTAATAAAAACAAACAGGTTGCAAATTAGAACCTGTTTGTTTTTTGTTAAAATTATATTAAATATTATATCCGATTTTACAAAAAAAGTATACTATTTGATTATGTAACTTTTTGAGATATAATTATAATTGGTAAAAAAAGATAAAAAGTTTAAAAAAATTTAATAATTCAAGGAGGTCACATGAAGCGGTACATAGGTATATCATTATTGTTAATTGTAGTGCTCATTGTAGCAGGATGTGGGGGAAATAAAAGAATAGTAAAAGAGAGATCTACTCCAGGTGAAACAGGTGTTAATCCAGTTGGAGGACCCAAAGATGATCCGGTTTCAAAAATCATCTTCTTTGATGATTTTGAAAGTGATCAAGGTTGGACAACAACCGGTTTTTGGCATCGTCAGGTGAATGATTCCGGTATTGTTAATAAAGGGTTAATTTATTACAATTTGCCAAAAGGTGATACTTCAGGTGGAAATATTCCCAGTGCTTATGATGGTAACTATTGTTATTGGTACGGCGAAACAGATACTGGAAACTATTCTAGAACCCCAGAAGGAGTTATCTCAAAAGGAGCAAATTCTGGAACATTAACTTCACCGGCGATTACTATTCCTGAAAAAACAAATCCGGTATTGACATTTATGACTTGGTATGAGGTTGAGAGTGTTACCCCTAATGAATTTGATCAGATGATCGTCAAAATAAGCGACGATGATGGAGCTAGTTTTAAGGAACTATATCGGTTAAATCCAGTAGAAAATCCTTATCACGATGGTAAAAAATCCTCAATTGCCTATACCAGTGGTGGATTTGATCTTCCCGGAAAATGGGTTGAAGTTGGAAAATTAAGTTTAAGTGAATACCAAGGTAAGACAATTAAAATTCAATTTGAGTTTAGTACGAAAGATGATGCTTTCAATTATTTCCGGGGATGGTTCATTGATCTGGTAAAGATTGTTAATTCTGATGAGCCGGTACTCAAGGTTCAAGGGATGCAATCGATTAGGAGCTATCCAAAGAATCCCCCGCAGAGAAGAGAAATAAGTTTTTAAATTATACCAATTTATATGTTGTCAGTAATGTATTTGATTTAGGTACAGACTTTAAAGCTACTCCAGCTTTAAAGTCTGTTATTTTTGATAACGGTAAAAAATTCTTCAAGCATTGGCCAGTTTTGTGGGAAGCCATATGGCTCGTTGACATAACCCCAGTAGCCGACGCCTCTTAAAGCAAGGTTTGAGGCAGTTTGATATTTTGCTTTGACGGAACGGACATCTTCAAACCAGACTTCATGTCCGCTATTTTGCTCGTCTGTATAATTAAACCAGGGTGATTGTGCCAGTGGTTCAAAGTTAATAACAGCATTGAAACGGTAAGCCAGATTATAAACATCTACTAAATTAACAGGAGTTGCAGTGGTTTCGGGGGTATCGGGTAAAGGCCAATTGTAAGCATAGAGTGGAATCCCTTGCAGGATCTTTTCGGGTGGTATTTGGGTAACGGCATAGTTAAGGACCTGCCGGACAAGATTGATCGGAGCAATTGGCATTGGTGGACCGCCAACCCAACCCCATTCATAAGTCATCAGAAAAACAAAATCAGCTAACTCTCCTAGGGCGGCATAATCAAAAGTACCAACCCATGGCGAATTAGGAAGATCAGAAGCTTTAGGGGCAATTGCCAAAGATAGCAGATATCCGCGTGGCTTAACTGTTGCCGCCAGATCGCGGATAAATGCAGTATAGAGTTGCCGATCGGCAGGATACATATTTTCAAAGTCGATATTGATCCCAGTAAAGTTGTAATTGGTAAGCAGATTTATGATGTTAGCGATGGTCCTTTGTTTGACTGCTTCATCTCCCATAATGTTTCGGGCAAGATCAGGATCAAAGCCGATTCCCGGAGTCCAATTGGTGATCACCGCCATCGGTTGAATGTTGAACTGGTTTAGAAGGGCAATCGCCCGTCCCGTATTCGGATTGATTTCAATCTTTCCATCGGAATTAATTGGATAATCATAAAGTCCGCCATAGGTAATATACGGAGCAATACTTGTCAGTGAACGTTCTAATCCGGCTAAATTATAGAGGAAAAAATAACCAAAAGTTTCAATCGGTCTTTTTGCCGGGACACTAATCTGTTGCGGGATGCTTATAATTTGGCCGGGGTAGATTAGCGCCGGATTGGTAATCTGATTGACTTTAACAATCAGTTCGAGGGATACCCCGTAACGCTGAGCAATTTGATATAAAGTATCACCCTGACGAATCTGGTAATTAATTTGGGACCAGTCTGGAATTATTAAAACCGTACCAATATTTATGAGATTGGGATTAATAAGATTATTGGTTTGAACAATAGCAGTAACGGTAGTATCAAATAATTGCGCTAACTGAAAGAGCGTATCTCCGGCAACTACCATATATTGCAGTGGTGTAGGTTGAGGTGTTGGGATTAAAATAGCTTGGCCGATCACTAATTGGTCCGGGTTGGGAAATTGATTGAGCGCTTGAATCGCAGTAACAGTGGTATTAAAACGCCTGGCAATTGCAAACAAGGTATCGCCTGGTTGAACGATATAGATCTCCATTAAATTCACATCCTAATCTTTAGATCGGTTTATTTTATGTGAAAATGGAATAAGTGGTTCATAAAGAAAAGAGTGATTGCAGCATGCAGAGGGTCTAATCACTAGCCAAACGGATCTGATCATTGTTACAATATTAAAAAGTGGGGAGAAAATATGGATCCCATCAATACCAACAATTAATCAAATATCTCTAATCGGGATTAATGGAATTCCGCTGCGGGATGAGGTCGAATTAGAAATAATGTATGTTATAAGATTTTTTTGATCATCCGGTAACCGTCTTCCTGATCATCATAATAAGCAGGGAGTTTTTTTACTATTTTGAACCCCAGCTTTTGGTAGAGACGGTAAGCCGGTAAATTGGAAACCCGCACCTCTAAACTGATGGATTCAAAATCATTTGCTAAACTGGCAATTCGTTGCTGTAAATAATTGAATCCAAAACCTCTGCCGGAGAAGTTAGTGCTGATGCATAAGTAATAGAGTCTGATTTTTTTGCTATTGGACCGGGTGAAGAAGATCGCGAAGCCGATTGGTAGCTGCTCGGTTTCGATTAGATCAAAAATAATCGTATTTTGTTTATTATGTAATAACCTGCGGAGTGTTTCCGGTTTTAAGTGATCAACCGGTTTGAATGCTTGTTGCTGCAGTTCGAGGATTATTTTTAAGTCGGCAAGGGTTGCCGGACGATAGGTCAATTGGTTTGGATTTTCCATCGCTGATCTACTCCATAACTTTCTAATTAGATTCTTCAAGTTTCCAAAATCTGATCAACGTTATCATAACCTAATTTGTTCTCAAATACAATGTTAATAATCCAGGGGATGAAGACTGAAGACGGAGTAATTGGAAGATGGTAATCTATTTTCATAATCCGGTACGAAAAATCGCTTTAATCTTAGCGTTCTTATTTGTAGTGTATTCTTATTGGTCGTATTTTAACAGTAGTCAAAGGATTCAGGGGCGTTTGGCGCAATTGATATTGTTGATCGATCCGGGACACGGTGGGGTTGACGGCGGAACTCAGGACCAATTTGGCAACTTAGAAAAGGATATTAATCTTCAGATCGCCCTTAAGGTTCGGGAACAACTTGTTGCCAGTGGCCTGAAGATCATTATGACCCGGGAAAACGATACTGATTTGGCACCATTTCGTTCCGGTCAACGTGGCAGACACCGCCGTGATTTACTCAGCCGGATTGAAAAAGCGCGATTCAATAATTGTCTATTTTTAATCAGTATTCATTGTGACTCATCAGTTGCCAGGGAGCGTCGGGGAGCTGTCGCCTTTTATAATTACCGTTCTGACGAAAGTAAACAATTAGCGCTTTTACTTCAGGATGAACTTAATAAGGTTCAACAAGCACCGGCTAAAGCAGCTCCTGGCAAGTATCTGATCATCCGTCAAAGTGGTGTTAACAGTGTCTTATTAGAAGTTGGGTTTCTTTCAAACCCTGAAGAAGCAAAATTACTGCAGGATCCTGATTATCAACAGCAATTGGCAGCAGCAATCGCCAAAGGTATTTTAAAATATTGCCAAAAATATGTTCCGGCCAAACCTTCTGACTGTGGTTAGACTGAATAATAACTTAGCTGAAAAATATTGTTACAGTTTGTAAATAAATTTTAGTTTAATTTTTGATAATATTAAGGTAATTTTAAGTTTTCTTTCACATTTTTGCTAAAATATAGGTTATAATAAATATTAAATAAGATTGTAAAATGGAAGGAATATTAAGATGAAGATTAACCGAGCGGTATTATTCGTCTCCTTAATCAGTCTGTTGCTTGTTTCAATGGTGGCAGCATCGGATACGGATGATTATTTTCCGCTGCAGCTTGATAATCGATGGAGTTATGAAATTACCATCAATAATCGCAAAGCAACCAGCGAGTTACGTGTCAGTCAGCAGCAAAATATCAATGGCCAAAATTGTATGGTTGTCGAGAAAGTTTTTAATGGAGTTGCCCAGCAAAAAGAGTATTATCTGGTGGCTGATAACGGTGTCTTTACAGTGATGCGTTCGATTGGTAAGAGTGATTTCATCTTTAATCCGTATCAGATATTACTGCGGTATCCGGTTAAAATCGGTGATTCCTGGAGTCAGGAAGGGACGATGACGATTACCGGAAAAGACCGGACTGTAACTTATCGAATGACCTCATACTATCAGTCATTTGAAGATGTTCAGGTTCCGGCGGGTAATTTCCGGGCAGTTAAATTGGTAATGTCCAGTGATCTTTCCGATGGAGCGCGGGTTGAATGGGTTCAATATTATGCTCCGGGGATTGGAGTTGTCAAAGAAAGCGGAATCACTACCTACCAAGGGAGGATCATTCAATCGAGTACTGTTTTAATAAGCGCCAAAGTAAATAACCGGAGTTATCCAAAGTAAAAAAAGTATTTCAGCAGGATAATAACGTTGCTGCCACGAATCCATTAGTTAATTTGTAAATTGGCTGCGCCCGTCAGCTGGACGGGTAAGTTAATTAAATTAATTGATGGATTTTTTATTTTGTGGAGGGAGACTATCTGTTGCAGGTTACAACTATTTGTGGTGAATTAAAACAGCATACAGCGGTCCATGCCAGAGTAAAAAAAGCAATTGCCGATCATGATTTTTCGCTGATAGTTGTTTTTCCTACGCTTAGTATGTTGCGGATGATTGAGGACGAATTGCTTAACTTGCCTGAAATGAAAGGGTTAGGGGGAATTCGTTTTTTACTTTTTGAAGGTTTTATCGGAGAGATTAGGGATTTATTCGGATTAAATAATCGTCAGGCAACGGCGATGGAACGCAATCTGATTATACAGCAGATCTGTCAGGAGTTAGAAGCCGGAGGAACACTGGCTTATCTTAACCGGGTGCCGTTTACCCAGAATTACCGCCAATCTTTATTAGACAGTATTGCTGAATGGAAACGGAGCGGTTTGACAGTAGAGGTGTTTCGCGATTGGGCACAAGAAAAAGGAATTAAAGAAGCAGAATTGGCGCTGATCTATCAATACTATCAAGAACGATTGGTCCGGCACAATTTGGTTGAGGAAGACCTTACTTTAGAAGCACTGCATACCCTGCGTTTAAATGGTTATTTTCCGGAGAAGAAATCCCGGGTAATTCTTTACGGTTTTACTGATTTAACACCATTACAAGCCGATTATCTTAAAGTTTTGGAGAACTGGTTTGAGTTTGAAATCATTATTGATCCAACCACCGTTCCGGAGTTTCAAACCTTTGTTGCCAGCCATTTTGGGTTTAAAACTGTTGCCGAAACGGTGCCAGATGATTTGCAACCGTTGTCCGCTTTACAGATGTTGCAAAATGTGTTTTGGAGGCAGGAACCGGAACAACTTGACCTCAAGCGTGATGACCAATCGATCAAAATCATTGAAGTAGCCGGACTTAACCGGCAAATATCCAGTATTGCCAGGGAGATCAGTCTCTTTCTACACAATAATCCTGCTGTTACGCTTGCTGATTTTTTAATCTTAACTCCCCAACCACATTTATTTATCACTCAGGGAAGACCAATCTTTGCACGATATGGTTTGGAATTGAGTGCTGTAACCAAAACGTTGCAGGAATCCACCCTTGTCCTTGAGTATTTAAACCTGTTAAAACTCTTGGATAACGGTTGGCAGTGGCAGGACTTGCAATATCTAATCCGGCAACTCTGTGTCGGACCGGAAGCAACCGGCGCTGACCTGTTGTTGTTAGAGATTGGCAAACAATATGGTGCATTATCGGGAAAACAACGCTGGTTGCATCTTATTGAGGAGGCGGAACTGTTTGAAGAAACTAATATTGCTGCAGTAGCATTTGAAAAGCTCAAATGGTTGGTTAAGTGGTTAGCTGAATTTCCAATTGAAGCTTCTTTATTGGAATTGCTGACTTTAACGCGGCAATGGTTTGAAAACAGATGTCAAACTATATTACGATCTCTTAACAAGCAAAATAAGCTTATTTTTGGGGAACAATTGTGGAATTGTCAAGCAATCAATTGTTTAATTACAGCGATCGATGAGCTGCTGGGGAAAGACAGAGGCTTGTGGAATCCCGGACAACAGTTGACGCTTGAAGAGTTTCAGACCTTTTTTACAGAATTCTTTCTGGAATTAGAAGTTAAGGGAGTTCATTCCCCAAAAAATGGAATTCGGGTATTACCGCCACGGGAGGCCCGTGGTTTGCAAGCCAAAGTTGTCTTTATTACCGGGTTGGAACAGGGTGTTTTTCCGCGACAATATATCAGTGACTGGAAATTGGACACTGACGCCCGTTTTGAACTGAAACTGCTCGGAATTAATCTGGAAACCGGGGAGAACTATTTAATTCAGGAAAAATTGGCATTTTACTGGTCACTTCAGGCTGCGGTTGACCATCTGGTCCTGGTCTTTAAAAGTCAGGGAGAGAACGGCAAACCACTGGATCAATCGGTTTTTCTTAAAGAAATCATTCAATGGTTCCCGCAGTTAGCAGAGGAGCGGCACTATTATCCGTTAGGACCAACATTGTGCAACTCTTTTGAAAGTTGTAGTAGTCGTTTGGAGCGTAAAGAGTTATGGGTGCATTATCTTTCACAACCTAATTCGGAGATTCCTCCGGAGGAACAGGAGATCTGCAATCAGTTGCTCTCGGAACCGGAATTCTTAGATTTAGCATTGCGGCTCAACCATTGGAATTGGGGAAGAGCCAAAGTACGATTCTTTGAAGCTGATTCGCCTGCGAATAAGTGGTTGCTGTCGAGATTTGGCGAGCGGTCGGTTATTAATATCACTGCCATCGAGGACTATCGTTCCTGTCCCTACCGGTTTTTTCTGAAGTATGTGTTACAAGTCATTCCGGTCAGTGAACCGCCTGCTTCGCCGGAGGCATTGGACTTAGGTGAGCTTTACCATGCGATCCTGCGGGATTTTCACTTAAATTTTATTGGGATTGGTTTAGTAGTAAATAACTTTGATCAATACTGGGAGATGCTCCGGAATTTGTTGGAGAAACATTTTGATGTCTGGCACGAACGGGTTGCGAATGACATTGCACGAGTTATTTTAGACTTGCAAAAGGCTGAGATCAGTAAGAATTTAATTGACTGGTTAAGAGCAGAACTTGATTGGACAAGCACTACCGGATTCCGGTTTAAACCGCAATTACTGGAGTATGATTTTGGTAGTAGATTGTCGAGTGTACCAACAACTGCTCCCTATCGCTTTCAGTGGGAAGGAATCAATGCTTTGATTTCTGGCCGGATTGACCGGGTTGATGTTGATCAGGAGCGTAATTTTATTGTTTATGATTATAAATTGGGAGAGAGTTTAACGGCGAAGGAATTAGTTGAGGTCGCTAAGATTCAAATCCCGGTCTATATTTTAGCATTGGAACAGCTTATTTTTGGAGCCGATAAGGCAGTTGGCGGCTGCTATCTCTCGCTTAATAATTCATCACGAGCGAAAGGCGGTATTTGGCAACAAGCGAAGATTGAACCGGTGATCAAGAGTAAAGCTGTATTAACACCGTTTGAATGGAAAGAATGGTTGCAACAAATCTGTCAGGAAGTAGCCAGAGCGATAAAAGGGATTAGGGAAGGAAATTATAAGACGGTTATCAGTTGTTTGCCATATTGTGAATATCAGAGTTGTTGTCGGCGTCAAGAATTATTCCATGCCGTAGCGGAGGTGAATGAGCCCAATGCCGTATGCGCTGAATGAGGAGCAGTTAGATGCGGTTAATCAATTTGATAGAGATTTATTGGTAGTTGCCGGTGCCGGTACGGGGAAGACCAGTGTTCTGACACAAAAATACTTAAAATTGTTGGAAGAAAGACGCGCCGAGGTTAATAATATCTGTGCCATTACTTTTACCAATAAAGCAGCAATGGAGATGCGCGAGCGGGTTCGAACAGGGATTGAAGAACGATTAAACGCAACCACCGATCCAACGGAGCTCAATTTTTGGAAAGAACAACTGGCAAAATTGAATAATGCCCGGATTTGTACCTTTCACAGTCTCTGTCTGGGGTTAATTAAAGAACATCCTTTGGAAGCAGGTATTCCTCCAGTCTCCGGAATCCTGGGTGAAGACGAAGACCTGCTCTTTTTGAAACAAGCTGCTGCCGAAACGCTAACCGGTCTTTTCAACGCTCAAACTCCGGAAATGCCTGCGATCAGTAGGATATTGAAAGATTATGGCTGGGAATCTTTTATTGATAGTAGTTGTCGGGTGTTGCGGTCAATCAGGGAATGTGGTAAAAGCGTTGCTGAGATAGTTGATTTTAGTCTCAAGCAACTTGAACGTACGGGTTTTCTAAAAGCTGAATTAACCAAGATTATTGATATAATTGAAGAGTTTCTAGCGTTTTCCCGTACACAAAAGTTGACTGATCGCGCCTGGGGTATTATTGAAGAATTTCAGGCTAATTGGCCTTCATACAAAGAAAAGCTTCAAAGTAATCCGGGACTGGAAATTATTCCGGTTTTGGCTGAAATCAAAAAGAGTTTACCGAAAAATCTTCCCAAAGCAATTAAAGAGCCGGTTGTAGAGATCCATGAAACTGCGGAGTTACTGACTTTTAAATTAGCAGATCAGGCTGCGGTTGACCGTTTACCAATCTTTAAGTTTATTCTCGAGCGAATTGATGCTGATTATCAAAGGATGAAAGCGCGGGCAGGTCTATTGGACTTTACGGATCAACAACTGTTAGCAAGAAACCTGCTGGTTAATAATCCGTGGTTAACTGATAAGCTTCGCCGGAATATCAGTTACTTATTGGTTGATGAATTTCAGGATACTAACAGTTTGCAGATGGAGATTATCAATCTTTTGGTTGGTCCAGAACGCCCCAATGGTGGCAGATGGATGGCGGTCGGCGATGTCAAACAATCAATCTATCGTTTTCGTGGCGCCGAAGCCGATTTGATTGTCAAACTACAGGAACGGTTTGAAACAGGGGAAGGTGAGGTCAGTAGCCTTACGAAAAACTACCGGTCGAACGAATTGATCATCAAATACGCTAACCGGGTATCGGAAGCAATTTTTAACGATGAACCGTTTAAGTTTGAACCGTTAGCGGCAACTCAAAATAACCATGGTTCCAAGATTGAATTTATTCTGACCGGCGATTCTGATCTCCAAAAGCAGGCAAACCAGGTAGCAAGTTATATTCAGCAATTGGTCGCTACGAGTCAAGCTACTGATTTTCCGATTCAATATCAAGATATTGTACTGCTTTTTAGGTCGAGTACGGCCATGCCATTCTTCCAACAAGCGCTGCAAGAGTTAAGGATCCCGTTTTTTATTGCGGGAGGTACCGGTTTTTATCATCGTCAGGAGATTGTGGATCAGATCAACTTCTTAAAGTTGATTATGCAGAAGTATGATTTGGTAGCATTGACCGCGGTGTTGACCTCGCCTTATGTTGGGTTGACTGAAGAAAGCCTGTTTTGGTTGGTGCAAACCAAAAAGGGTCTGCGTCATTTTTATGAACTGGAACAGTTTCACCCTTTAATCAAACCGGTTGAAGTCCAACAGATTCTTAAATTCCGGGAACTGGTCGAATCTTTGCATCAAAACCGGGATCAGCTAACGATTGCCGATATTTTAAGAGTTGCGATGGAACAGCTTAATTATCGCGAGTTAATGTGGATGTACCCTGATGCCGGTGAACGATTGGCTAATCTTGAGAAGTTAATAATGAAAGCTGAAGAGTTTGCCCTGAAAGGTTTTTCAGACGTGACTAACTTCTTAAGATATATCAAAGAGCTTGAGGGGGTTGATGCACGCGAAAGTGATGCTCCGACTCAATCCGAAGCCAACAATGTAGTCCGTATGATGACGATCCACCGGGCCAAAGGATTGGAGTTTCCAGTGGTTATTATCCCGGATTTAGACCGTAAATTTCACTTGAGTAATCCCGAAGAGTTAGCCTTTCATAAAGATCTTGGTTTGGCATTTAAAGTTTATATTGAAGATGAAGGAGTAACCACGTCCCTTCGGGAGGAGATTAAGGAACGGGAACGCTGGGAAGAGATATCAGAGTTAAAACGGGTATTATATGTTGCCTTAACCAGAGCAAAAAAGCAACTGGTTTTAGTTGGTTCCGGCAACAGTTCTTCCACTGGTGATACATTTGCAACGGCAACCAATTGGATGCGTTGGTTTGAATTGATTCATCCGTTTGATACCACAACTGATTCAATCGATTTCCACGGGATTGAGATTCAAGTAATACGCGATCTTCCCGTCATTGATAATCGGCATTCGGAACCGAAACTGATCGAGCAATATGGAGCCGCCAATCTGCTTGAAGGTAATAGGCTACTATTGAAACCATCAGCGGTTGAAGTAGCGGCTGCTTCAGTAGTTCCAACGGGTTTGCCAAACCGGGTTCAACCGTTATTACTGAAAGTATCTGGTTTAATAACTTATAAGAAATGCCCTCGTTGTTACTATTGGAAGGATATTTTGCGCATACCGGAACTGAAACAGGAGTTGTCTCCGAATGATTTTGAGACTGCAGGTAGTATTGGGACAACAATTGGAAATTTCATTCATCGTGCAGTCCGCTTACAAAGCACCGAATGGCCTGAATTATTGTGGCAAGCGTGTTTTAGCCAACATTCTGCTGCTGATTTAAAAACAATCAAGACTGATGTTGTTCGAATGTGGAATAACTTACAATCAAGTGAGTTTTTCCGTGATTACATTGATTGTTGGGATGAAGTGCCTTTTATCCTCAATTTTAATGATCCGATTGCTTTCCGGGTGGAAGGACGGTTTGACCGGTTATTATTGAAGAAAGACAGCCGGTTGATTTTGGTTGATTATAAAACTCACCGGTTTCAATCGGGTTTCAATGCAACCAAACTTCAGGAATTGGCAGGATATTACTCTTGGCAATTACAGATCTACGCGTTAGCCGTGGAAAGTTTGTGGGGAAGGATGCCGGACCAGGCGCTGCTCTATTTCCCGTCTTTAAATAAATCAATCCCGATCCCGCTTGACCGGGTTTCGATTGAGAAATTAATCAGCGAACTGAAAGAGATTGCTGGTATTATTAACGCTTATGATCATCCCGAAGCATTTCCGACTGCGCAAGAATGTGATGGCTGTGGCTATTCAAATCTTTGTAATCTGGATCAGGTTCTGGCTTCGACATGAGACGCAAAGGCGCTATGGTTGTGGATCGACTCATAGCTTTCGACTTCCACTTGGAAGTGATTAATCCGAGGATCGGAACGTAATGCTAATACTGAATCCCGTAAAATATCTTCAACAAATTTGGGATTTTGATAAGCGGTCTCGGTAACATATTTTTCATCTTCACGTTTTAAAACCGGATAAACCGGGCAACTCCCCTGGTTTCTAAGGAGTTCAATCAGATCTTCAAGCCAGAGGATTTTCCCGGGATAGTCGAAATTAATCAAGCTGCGAATGATTGCCCGCTGGTTGTGAGCTCCGAACTGCGAGATCTCTTTACTGCAAGGGCAGAGTGATTGGACCGGGATCTCCACTCCTAATTGATAGAAGAATTCGTTTTGGGGTTGTTTATAAAATCCCTTAAACTCGGCTAAATAATCCAGATAGCCAATGATCTTGCTGACTGGTGCCGGTACAGGTAGAAAGTAGCGAAACTTCAGACTAATCTCGGCTTCAATGACATTTAAATTGGAACAGAGTTGGGTTAGGAGTTGTTTAATCTCTTTGCAGGAGATTGGTTTATCAGTCCACCACATCAGTAACTCCATAAACCGGCTCAAATGAGTCCCTTTGTAGTGGTGCGGCAAACTGACGGCAATCGTTACGTTTCCTTGTACGTGTTGAAATTCGCTGTTTTTCATCTTGATTTGAAACGGAAAATTGACATCTTTCAGTCCGACCCTTTTAATCTCAATTCCCCGGAGATCAGTCATATTTTGAACATCAATCATCTGTTGTTAACCGCCTTTCTGGGAAACACCGAACTGTCTAAATGATTCGGTCTTTTTCTTGAAAATCCTGCTGAAAACCAGTGATTATTTATTGTTAAGCTAAAAAACCAGCTTTGTCTGTGGTGATTCTGCTTTAGTTAATCATTTGTTTATTGGCTTTGTAAAATTTGTTTATTTTAGACATTGATTATTTAAATCTATGTAAAAATTGAGTTTTCCAGCAATTTTTAGAAGGAAAGCCGATTAGCTGCCGGAATAATTCTTTTATGACCGAACAATCTTACTTAAGTTAGGGGAGTAACAATGGTTAATAAAACTGGGATTTTAGGTTGTTTGCTGGGATTAATTATTTTGATAACATTATTTACTGGTATAGTGAGTCCGCTGACCACGGTTTTTGCTCAAAAAAATGCAGTTAGTCCGAGTGGCAAGTTACCACCTAATGAATTAGGCCGGATTATGATCTTGGAATATCATTTGATTGGCTATCCTGAAGCCCGTTGGTGCCGTACTCCGGAAAATTTCCGCAAAGACTTGCAACTGTTGTACGATAATGATTATTATCCGGTTGCTTTAGATGACATCATCAGTGGCAATTTCAAAGTGCCGGCAGGAAAAACACCATTTACAATCACATTCGATGACTCGACTGAAGGGCAGTTTCGTTACTTAAAGCAGGGCGATCGGTTGGTGATTGATCCCAAATCGGCGGTGGGGATTATGGAACAGTTTAAGAAGGAGCATCCCGATTTTCCGGTGACGGCTACTTTTTATGTTTTAACCGGTACCAGTGCCGGGCATCGCCTCTTTGGACAGGAAGAATACGTGCAGCAAAAGTTGGAGTTTTTATTGAAGAACGGTTATGAGATCGGTAATCATACTCATACTCATAAAAACTTAAGTAAGTTAGTTGATGAACAGGTTCAAAAGCAGTTAGCCCTTAATGTGAAAACAGTCCAAAAATATCTGCCGAATTATGAAGTCCGTAGTTTTGCATTACCTTATGGAGTCCATCCGAAAAACCGGAATTTGTCGAGAAGTGGTGAGTATCAGGGGCAGAAATATAATAACCGTTCAGTGATGTTGGTCGGTTCAGGTTCAGTCCCTTCACCGTACTCGGTTGATTTTAACCCCTATCAGTTAGAGCGGATTCAAGCCGGTGATTTTGAATGGGGTCCGGGAGCATTTGTTCAGAGATATAAGAAGAACCCAACACTGCGGTTTGTCAGTGATGGTGATCCGAAGATGATTACCGTTTTCAAAAGTCAGCAGAGTAAGTTGGCACCAGAGGTTACGAAACGTTTTAAAGTGAAAGTGGTTGAGGATTGAGGTTGACAATATTTTAAAAATTGGTATGAAAAGGCATGAGTCTCTTTAAGACCATGCCTTAAATTTTTATTTTTTCGTTTTATTATTGATAGTGTTACTCTTATTATCATAATCTTCGGCAAACTCCGCTGTCGCATTTTCGCCAAGTTGATCATTTTTAAAGTCGGGTGCATTTTTTACTTTGTTTGCATCATTCTGCTTTTGATTAGGCATAACCGGTTCCTCCTTTCCATTATTTAGAGTATCTACTGTCTTTGATAGCTTGTGAAAGTATTACAGCTTTTATTCCAAAAAGGTTATACTCATTTAATTGGCGGGGCGAAACGAAACAGACTGTTAATGGACCGGTTAGAAAAGAGGATTCAGAGAGATTATCCCGAATTCTATAATAGATGCTTACAAGTTGTGTGAATAAACATCAATCTAAATATAGTAAGGGGGATCTAAATTATGAGAGAACAACTTGAAAAACGTCTGAATGAATTAAAAATTGAATACCAGTCTGGTCAGATAATGTTGCCGAGCTCGAATCCAAACAAGCCAGCTTACGGGAGAACATGTTACGAATCAGTGGCGCAATCCAAGTATTAGAAGAAGAATTGAATAAAAATGGTTCATCTAAATCGGAATTAGTTGAAGAGAATAATTTTAATGTTTTAATTGGCGGTCAGTTTTAACCGTAAGGTTGATCTTTTGAAGATACTCCACCAAAACAGTGATGGTCGTTAACAGGGGATGGGGTTTCAATTATATTTTGATCCTAATATTAGTGATGACGCTCTTAAATCTTTTTTGCTTCGTAACCCATGTATGGCATAAAAAGGGCAATGTAGATTTTAGATATCAATAACTTACCTGGCTTCATGCCAGGTTTAATAATTATAGGATTAAATACTTATTTAGGAATTATGACTATTGTTCACTTTTTGAACACATGACTGTTTTATAATGAAGTTAACTAGATTGGTAATTAAAGAAGTAGTTTAAGTAATTGAAGACTGATTCAATGTTAGCTTGAGGTGGCGTAATGTCGGGAATAAAAATTTTAATTGCTGATGATGAACTACGGATGCGAAAACTGGTTTCGGACTTCTTAAAGAAGGAAGGATACCAGGTATTTGAAGCTGAAGATGGTCAAAAAGCATTGCAGTTATTTGATGCAGAGGAGTTTAATCTGGTAATTTTAGATGTAATGATGCCTGGTTTTGATGGCTGGACTGTCTGTCGTGAAATCCGTAAAAAGTCCTCAATTCCAATTATCATGTTGACAGCCAGAAGTGAAGAGAGTGATGAACTTTTCGGTTTTGAACTTGGTGCCGATGAATATATTACCAAACCATTTAGTCCAATGATCCTGGTTGCCAGGGTTGAAGCGTTATTACGGCGGGTAAAGAGTGATCTTAAGGTTAAGAAGGTTTTTGGAGATTTAGAATTGGATGAGAGCGGCAGAGTAGTCCGGGTTAACGGTGTTAAAGTTGATTTAAGCCCGAAGGAATTTGAACTATTACTTTACCTTGTTGTCAATAAAGGAATTGCTTTGTCCCGGGAACAAATTTTGAATGCAGTGTGGGATTATGATTATTTCGGCGATGTCCGGACGGTTGATACCCATATTAAGAAATTGCGCCTAAAATTAGGGGATATGGGTAATTATATTCAAACAGTCAGGGGTTTGGGATATAAATTTGAGGTGGAGCCATGAAATATCCAATCAGATTTAAGCTTTTTATAGCAATGATCAGTTTGATTGTCTTTTTTGTGTTTATTTCATGGTTTGCCAACGAGCAATATCTTGCTAAGTTTTATTATTTAAGTAAAAAGAATGTCCTTAATAATGTATTCCGTGAAATCGACAACATCTATACTAAAGAAGTAGCCAATTTTCCATTAGAGCTTGAAAAACTGGAAAGCGCCCGTGAATTGCATATAACCATATTAGACCGGGAGCGGTTGGAGATTGTTTATGATTCCTGGTTACGGGACAGCAGTCCTAATCCCAGAATGCTTGAACGGCTTAAGAACCGTCGTAATTCAACTATTGAGTTGATTAGAACAATCCGGCCGCAGTTGGACCAAGGTAAGAGTATTATCAAAATTATTCAGGATATGCGCTTGAATACTGATTTTATCTTATTTTGTTCGCAATTAAATAATGGTGATTATATAATCTTACGGACCTCAATGGCGGCGATCAAAGAGAGTGTGGAGATTGCCAACCGTTTTTTTGTCTTTACAGGGTTTTTTACTATTTTATTTGGGAGTGTGATTGTGTTTCTCTTATCGGGGCGGATCACCAAACCAATTCTTGATTTGGAGAAGATTGCCAAGAAAATGGCAGTTCTTGATTTCAGTGAGAAATATCTGGTGACTAATAATGATGAGATTGGTGATCTGGGAAAAAGTATTAATTCATTATCCGAACAACTCGAGAAATCAATCACTGAATTGACCAAAGCGAATCAAAAGTTACGGGAGGACATTGAACGGGAACGCCAGATTGATGAGATGCGTAAAGAGTTTATTGCTAATGTCTCTCATGAATTGAAAACGCCGATCGCTTTAATCCAAGGATATGCAGAAGGATTAAAGATGAATGTGGTTGATGACGAAACCAATAAGGCTTTTTACTGTGATGTCATAATGGATGAAGCCAATAATATGAATCGTTTAGTCAAACAATTGTTGGAATTGGCCCGGTTGGAATCAGGAAATTACTTGCCGGAAAAGACCGAATTTAATCTGTTAAGTCTGGTTGATAAAAGTATAAAACGCAATCATATTTTAATCGAAGAACAGAATATTCACTTGCAACTTGATGTTGACAAAGACTTAAACGTGATTGCTGATTTTGAGTTGATTGAGCAGGTAATTAATAATTATTTATCAAACGCGATCAACCATCTGGATCAACAGAGAAAAATTGCGATTACTGCACAGAAAGTAACACCGCAAAAGGTTAGGACTAGCTTTTTCAACACCGGAAAGCATATTCCGGAAACAGATATTGATAAAATCTGGATCAGTTTTTATAAAGTTGATAAAGCCAGGACCAGAGATTATGGCGGAGGGACCGGGTTGGGACTGTCAATTGTCAGGGCAATTTTAGAAGCACATGGTAATGCTTACGGAGTTAGTAATGTTAAGGATGGGGTTGAATTCTGGTTTGAACTGGATATTGCAAATTAGTTTTTGCACTAAAAATACCAAAAATAGACACAAAATGAACACATTGATCTCTTATAATTACATTTGTAAATAATAAATTATGGTAAAGCAATCTGGTAATATGTCAAGCCCATAAAAAATAAATTTTGTAAGCAAAATCGCGAAAAAAGGGTACACTTAACAAACCTTCACTTCAAAACGAAGAAAAAGTTAAAAAAAGGAAATGATTAACT